>Ga0310691_10000651_pt1 | contig 61503 bp, 49 predicted proteins | sample 176DNAGHGlowgp2_FD_203887 | JGI IMG/M metagenome (GOLD analysis project Ga0310691, IMG submission 203887) | Sheep rumen microbial communities from Palmerston North, Manawatu-Wanganui, New Zealand - 1766 DNA GHGlow gp2 (v2) (version 2) | ecosystem: Host-associated > Mammals > Digestive system >... | reverse complement strand
TTTCGTCCTGACGCTGGTTCAGGCTGATCTCGCGCTGCTTCAGGCGGTTCTCGCTCTGCTGGATTTGCTGGTTGCGCTGCTGCACTTCCTTCTCCAGCTCTGCTTTCTTGTTGAGGAACTTCTCCTTGACTTCCAGGAGTTTCTTCTGTTTGATGACCTCTGCATTCTTCTGGGCTTCTTCGTTCAACTCACGCATGCGATTGGGGCGAGTATGTCGATACCAGACCAGCTGATAGATCACTGCAGCGATGGCAATGACCGCAGAGGCGATGGTGATGATTAATCCAAATGTTGTCATAAGAGTTTTTTTATTTCAAAGCTGTATTCAGCTCGTTCACGAGGCCATTGAGGGTGGCCATTACGGGTTGCAGATTGCCGGCAGACTCCTGTTTCTTCAGCATCACGGCAATCTCGATGATGGTCATGAGCAGGTACGTGGTGTTGGCCTGTCCCGGATAGCGGTTGGCATAAAAGCTGTAGCGGCTGTTGATGAGCTTTTCGGCGTCGCGATAAAAGATTTCTTCATCACGGTTGATGGTGATGGAGAAACTCTGGCCGCCCAGCTTGAGCGTTATCTGAAAAGTATCACTGACTTCCATGAATCCTTAAACTTTAAACCTTAAACCTTCAACTATCAACCATCACCCCTCCACCATCTCAGGCCCCATGGCCTTCAGCAGGGCGATGCATTTATCTACATCGCGCACGAGATGGTTGATGCGCTGCTTGGCTGCGGCGAGATCGGTGTCGCCCACCTCCAGCATCTTGGCCATCTTCAGATTGGCATAGTCGGCTTCCAGTTGCTTGTTCTTCTGTCTCACCGCTTGGAGCTCATTGTCTTTGGACTCAAGGTCTGCCTGCAGCTCTTCGTGGTCTTCCTGCAGTTGCTGGAATTTCAGGATGAGCTGCCGCACGCGGGTCTCCAGAGTCTTGATTGTTTTCTCTTCGTCTGCGGTCATAGGAACTTAATTCATGCCTTTTCTGGCATTTAACGCCACAAAGATAGTGCTTGTTTTCGGTTCGTGCAAGTTTTTAGTTAAATTTCAACTTTAAACCATCAATTTAAGCTTCTAAACCTTAAACGTTAAACCTTAAATCCTCAACCCTTGTCGATATCAGCGCGTTTTTCCTTCTTTGCCAGCATCACGGTGGTGTGAACGAACTCCGTCATCCAGCTTTCCGAGAAACCCAGCACCTGTTGGTAGTGGCGCACCTGTGCTGCCGTGCGGCGCACATTATCGTCCTTCCAGTCGTTCTTCGTCATCACGTCGTGCACGGCCTTCTCTGTCATCGTGCGCAAGGCGCTACGCATGAAGGAGGGCAGGCGGAATTTCCATTGCATGATATTGCCCATGAGCATCATCAGATCCTGCGAGAAACCCTGGAACTGCAACAGATAGGGCTGCACGTCCTGCATCTTCTTGCAGCGCTTCTTCACGCTGGCGTCGATCTCCTGTGTGAAGGTGTCGCTGATGCCATAGACCTCGCCGAGCATCTTCGCGCAGCGCTTCTTCTCGGCAACGCCCAGCTTGTTGTTCTGTGTGGGCACCTTCAGGGTTTGTTTGAACACGCGCAGGTCGGGCATGGCAGCCAGGTTGGTGATGCCTACCTGGGAAGTGATGCCGGCTTGCAGATATACGCGAATGAGGGTCATGAAATCCTCCATGCCGCCCACCTTCGTCTCGGTCTCGGCCGCTTTGCGGCCAAACAGTCTGCTAAGAAAAGACATTTATATTATTAACAATTTTACGATTTACGATTTACAATTTGCAGGCTTCCCCCTCGCCTATGGGAGAGGGGGGTAGGGGGTGAGGTCTTTTCCTTCTTCAATCACTTTCATCAGGTACTGCCCATATTGGTTCTTAATCATGGGCTGGGCGAGTTGGCGCATCTTCTCATCGGAGATCCAGCCGCGGCGATAGGCGATGCCTTCGAGGCAGGCCACCTTCAGCCCTTGGCGCTTCTCGATGACCTCGATGAACGTGGAGGCCTCGGAGAGGCTGTCGTGGGTGCCGGTGTCGAGCCATGCGAAGCCGCGGCCCAGCGTCTGCACCTTCAACTCTCCATCTTCCAGGAAGCGTTGGTTGACGGTGGTGATCTCCAGCTCGCCGCGTGCCGACGGCTTGATGGTCGCGGCCACATCTACCACCTTGTTGGGGTAGAAGTAGAGACCCACGACGGCGAAGTTGCTCTTGGGCTTGGCGGGCTTCTCCTCAATGGAGAGACAGTTTCCCTCCTTGTCGAACTCCGCCACACCATAGCGCTCGGGGTCGTTGACCCAGTAGCCGAAGACGGTGGCCTTCGCATCCTCCTCGGCAGTGCGCACGGCTTCGCGCAGCATGGCACTGAAACCGGCACCGTAGAAGATGTTGTCTCCCAGCACCAGACAGGCGCTGTCATTGCCGATGAACTCGCGTCCGATGATGAAGGCCTGTGCCAGACCGTCGGGCGAGGGTTGCTCGGCATAGGTGAAGTGCACGCCGTAGTCGCTTCCGTCGCCCAGCAGGCGGCGGAAGGCGGGGAGGTCGGTGGGCGTGGAGATGATGAGGATATCACGGATGCCAGCCAGCATCAGCACCGAGATAGGGTAGTAGATCATGGGCTTGTCAAAGACTGGCAGCAGTTGCTTTGACACCCCTTTCGTAATCGGATATAACCGTGTGCCGGAACCTCCGGCCAATACAATACCTTTCATGCCGCAAAGGTAGCGCCTTTTTTCGGAATAACCAAAGGAAACGAAAAAAAAGAGGCTCGCGCACCAGCGCGAGCCTCTTGAAGAGTGTATGTAAGGTGAACTTACTTGACCAAAACCTTCTTGACGGAACCGTCAGCCTGGCGAACGATGTTCATGCCACGCTGCAGGCGTGAAGCCTGGCGGCCGTCGATGGTGAAGATGGCTGTGGGAGCGGTAGCGCCCTTCGTGGAGACACCCTTGATGGCATCGGGAGCTGCACCCAGGAGAGAGAGCGTCCAGTTGCTGAAGCAACACCAGTCGGCAGATACAGTCTCTGCAATATCATAGTTGGTGATACCGATGGTGAGCACACCGTCTTCGCCTACGTGGGCGTTGAGCGCGTTGCGATAGACAGACTGGTTGTCGGCTTCACCACTGAGGTCGGTCTCCTCTGCGTCGTAGTTAATGACACCGTTGAAGTATTGAGCTGCTGCTGCCACATTGTTCGGTGTGTATTCAACCGACTCATCGGCCCACGTCCATGTGGTCTCATCTCCAACGCCTTCTTGGCTGCCATGACCTACGAGGATGTTCTTGATGGGAGTCACGAACATCTCATCACCTTCAGCGAAGAGGAATGCGCGGCTGGGAATCGCGACACAAGCCTCACGGCCGTCTGCTTGCTTCATGTCGCCCGGACGGAAGTATGCATCCACGGTAACGCGGTAGTAACCTGCGCTCAGGCCCTTGATGGTCTGGTAGTGCTTGTATTCGCCGGAGGGGCTATATACCTCGGCAACACCTTCGTTGGCGAGATAGTTGCCAAATTCAACTCCTTCTTCCTTCTCCATGTTCCAACCATCGAGCGTATAGGCACCGCCTACAGTGGTGTACTGCGGATTGATGATGATATCGCCGAGGTTGTTGAAGAGAGCGGTGTTAGCCTGCTTCACGGCGCACTGTGTCCACTCGGTGGCCAGTACATCGGGAGCATTGCGCAGGTAGTCATTGTCGGGGCAGGTGCCATTTTCCAAGTTTGTGGAATACTCAGAGTAGTGACCGTCAAGGAAGTCGCTTGTGTCGAACATGACAACGTTTACTTTTTCTCCATACTCGGAAAGCAGATCGTGCAGGGTGTTGCCCAACTTGGTGCCTTCCTGGATATAAGCGATGAGGGCATCAACGGGTTCTTTGTAGGCATTGTAAGCCTCAACAGAGTTGACACCACTGTAGTCCACCTTAGAAATAGCTTCGTAGTCGGCCTTAGCCTTCAGTGTTATGTAATTCTGGTTCTCTTCTTTTTCATACACGTCTTTGAGTTCTCCGAACTTCTTTTCAGCCATCTCGGCCCACAACTCGCCGCCATTGCCAAGATAGACAATACGGAAGTTGTCGAAGAGAGTCCATTGGGTCTTGTCCTTGCTGCGTACACCGATAACGAAGTCTTTCTGTTCTGAAAGAGTTACCTTGATGTGGTTGGTATAATAAGGTTCTCCGGTGGTGGGATTCTCCGTTGAGAAGTATGCCGAGGCTGCCCCCATTCCATTAGGAGCATAGTAGACTTCACCGTCAATGGTGAATTCGCGGTCATGATTCTTATGAATGTTTTGGGGATTCTTACCATCTGAGTCGTCCACGTAGTTGCCATCTTTATCCATCCATTCCCATAGCCTACCTAATGCTACAGGACGTCTTTGCGTTTCATCAATCACATTGAAGAATTTTGCAGTATCGTCGCCGGCATAAAGCTCAATGGTGATATTGGCATCGGGATCTTCTTGGTGGTCTTCATGACGGGAGAAGCCTTGAACGGTGATTCCATATACACCAGCAGGCAGGTTGGGGATAGTCTGGTGAATGTCGAATTGGCTACGCCAGAATTCTACTTCGTGGTAATCAATACCGTCGTCCACACAAACAGTACCTGTATTACCGCCGTCTTTTTCAACGACCCAATCATTCATGCCGTCGTCGAAACTCGGGTTGTTCATCAAAAGGGTGATGTCGTTACCTTCTGTAACCTTATCAAAGTGTTCATATACCCAAGTGCGAATATCAGGCAGAATCTTGGCTATGTTTTCTTTTACTTGCTCGTCGGACCATGTGCCTCCTTCGTAGGCGGTATCAAAGTCCTCCTGCAGGTTGTGCAACTGCTGGCTCAGCGCATCCCATTTATTTGCGGCGGTAGCTTCCTCATAGTAGGCCAGTTTGCTGCCTTCCTCGTTCAAAGTGGTGTAGGGGAGCAATGTCGCGTAAACCTTGATGGAAGTGAGGACACCAGTATAAGCCTTCTCAAGAGCTTCGTATGCTGCATCACAGTCATCATCGGTGTCATTAGAGGTGATGCCATCTGCTACTAACATAGCCGCGTCAAGAGCTTCCAGCGAATCCTGGCAGAGGTAAGCATGGGCGAAGTCTTCATTGTTATACTGATCTTGAACTTCGGCTAATTTGTCCTTGAGGTTCTTGTAGTGGGGAGATTCATTCAGCTCGCCGTCATACCATAGCTTGAAGTTGTCAGCTGCAATCCAGTTTGCGGTTGCGCTGACGGTCTTCAATCCAAAGATCATTCCTTTGCCGCCATCATTGTCAAATTCAACAGTAAAGTGTTCAGGAGCTCCATTTCCTGTAGCAAGGGCTGTTCTGGCTTCAAGGACACCAGATTGGATGAAGAGGTAAACACCTGTTGCTGGATTACTGCCTGCGGGATCAGAGTGTTGATATGTGGAAATGGCATCACATTCCAAGCGGTACTTACCAGCGGGAAGTCCATAAATGGTTTGCTGGAGATAGCCATCGCCAATGACATAAGGAGATACATTATCTTTCCATGCTTCGATGAATTTTTCGATATGAACTTCACCATTGGTATAGGAAGCACCTTGATAACCAATATTCAGGGCCTGCTTGCCGCTTACATAGTTTGTTTCCCAACCACTGATGTTACCAATTTCAAAGTCGGGGTTCTGCAGCACGCTGGTGATATCAACAGGGGGCGTTGCGCCCTTTAGCTTAATAGTTAATTGTAGAGAGGTATTGGCTGCAAGGACTTCGGCTTCAGTGGCGGTCTCACTTTCATATATTGCAACAGCGGCATTGATGTCCGTCTCACTGACACCTGCAGCAACGGCAGCATCTAAAGTCGCTTGAAGAGAAACTTTGGCATTGTAGATGCCCATCGCTACATTGTAAGCCTCAACAACCTTCTCATAGTCGTCAAGCAGTGCTTGATAAGCCTCGGTTGCAGCGGTGCGGCCGTTAAGGATTTCCGTTACTGCGGTTAAGTTATCAGCGCTGATGAACTTCCATAAAGAGTTATTAGCTCCACCGACGGCTTTGTCTGCCCAGGTATTGGATGTCGTTGTGATGGTCTTGGAGAAGTCCACGCCGAGAATTTCGTCAAAGGTGAGGTCGCTGAAGATGAGACGAGGCGTCTCTTCATCCGTTTGGGCTTGAGTTTCGCCGTCCATCACTTTCTTGGCGGTTGTACAGCGCAGGATATAGGCATCATTCGCGGCTTCTACTTTCCAAAAGCCGTTGAGATCTGCGACGCGACGACTTTCGCCACCATCAGTCCAAGCAGAATTGCCCTCATGACAGAGGAATTTGTTGCCATCGGTAGAATGTTTGGTGCCTAAATGTATCAAGTTCCAAAGGACCACATCGCCCTCAGGTGTTGCAGCTGCAGCCTCCTCAATGGTAAAAGGTAGGATGTGGCTAACATTTGTGGCCAAGTTGATAGTGCTGCCGCTAGGTACTGCTATACCAGAGGTTGCAGCTGTGGTCACGCATCGCGTACCCCAATCATTACCTGCACCGAGGAACTGACCTGTTCCTACATTGTAAATGTAATAAGTGCCTCCGACCTCAGGTGCTACCCATGCGTCGCTTTCAACGGGATAAACCAATGGCGCTGCCGTTGGCTTCACGGGAGGGTCAAAAGCCCAAACACTGGTGCTCATGAACATTGCGCCAGCAAGCGCAAAGAGAGAGAGTAATTTGTGTTTCATAAAGCAGTTAATAAATAGTTAGTTAATAAATAATTGTATGCATTTGAATGGCCTGCTCGGCCAAAATAGTCCTTTGCTTTTGCACTATTTGGTGACAAATTTACACTTATTCGTGCAAACGCAAAGCAAATGCATTGTTAAAATGGGGTGCCGTTAAGAATTATTAACAGAAGGAGGGCAAAGTAAAAAGGAAACAGTGGGGCGGTAAGCCGGGTTCTGTGCTGTGGCAGCAGGGGTTGGGGGCTGCGGCCACAGTGCCTGCCATTGATCTAGGACGTGGCTCTCGCCACGCCTCCATCGTTCTACCCTCCGGCTCGGGCGGGTCGCCCTCTCTCGCCCTTACGGCCACGGATGGCCGCAGTCGGCGCTTCGCCGGTTTACGCGAACTTTCAACCTCCGGTGTGCACAGCATGTATGTCGCCATACATCTGGTGGGCTCTTGCCCCACCTTCTCACCCTTACCTCGCGGGGAGGCGGTTGTTTTCTTCTGCACGTGCTAATCCTCGCGGACTTCTACCCGTTAGGTAGCGGAGTACCCTGTGTTGCCCGGACTTTCCTCTCGTCGCACACCACGAATGGCGGCGGCCAGCGGCAAGCTGCCCCACTGTTTCCTATATAGATGAGCGCCTTCGCGCGTGTGCGCGTTCCTTAAAATTATGTCTGGTGATAGCTCATGCCCATGAGGCGCTGCCACCAGGGGCGCGGCTTCTGGGGCGGTGCCGCTTGCAACTCTTCACTCAGCACCTGCTCCAGCGATTTGTGCTCATGGATGATCTTGTAGATGGTGCCCCAGTCGGGCAGACCTCCGATGTTGCGGTCGTCGATAAAGAGATCGACCTTCAGCTTGCGCGAATAATGTTCGTTGCGTGCGCAGTCCTCCTCGGGGAACTCCTTGTTGACGGCATAGAACTCGATGCCACGTTGGCGGCACCATTCTACGGCTTCATCAAGAAGCTTGCCTTCGCGCACCGACCACAGGATGAGGCGGTGGTGCTCCTCCTGCAGGCGACGCAGGGTGGCAACGGCAAAGGGTATTTCCTCGCCGATGGCGGGGTAGCGGTGGCGCACAATGGTGCCGTCGAAATCTACTGCAATAGTCATTAGTTTATTGATGAGTGATGAAATTTGGCCGCGAAGGTACGAACTTTTTTCTGAATGGCGTGCGACAAGCTCGGATTTTCTGTAAAAAGAAATGTAAAATTGTCAGTCGTGGGGCTTAAGTGCTGTTAAGTTGCAGGGTCGCGTGTTAAAAGAAAGAAAAAACAGGGACAAGATGTCATGAATGATAAACTTTCGCACTACTTTTGTGTCCGAAAAGCGCAGAAGGACGCGGAAATATATCGGAAAATCGCGGAAACTGCATACAGTAAATAGTGAAATAAGGAATCAATTATTTGTAAAGAAACTATGTTGACACAGAAAACGAAGATGTGGCTTGGCGCAGCAGCGCTGGTGCTGAGCAGCAGCCTGATGACAGGCGCAATCATGACAAACAAGATTTCAATGGCAACGTCGGCAGTAGCCGCTGACGCGCCGGCAACAGTGGCAGCTCCTGCTGCGGCTGCCCCCGGTGGATTGGTGGATCTGACGACAGCCGCCGAACGGTCGGTGAACAGCGTGGTATATATCAGGGTGACGCAGAACGCGAAGCGCCAGACGGTGACGGTGCGCGACCCGTTTGAGGATTTCTTCGGTGATTTCTTCGGCTACGGCAACCGTGGTCGCGGGCGTCAGCAGGAGATTGAGACTCAGCCGCGCCGCCAAGGTGCCGGCAGTGGTGTCATCATCTCCGCCGACGGTTACATCGTGACCAACAACCATGTGGTGGCGGGTGCTGATGAGATTCAGGTGAAGCTCAACGATAACACGGAATACAAGGGCCGCGTCATCGGTCTGGACGAGACCACTGACCTGGCGCTCATCAAGGTGGAGGCCAAGAATCTGCCTGCCATCACCATAGGTAACTCCGACGACCTGAAGATCGGTCAGTGGGTGCTGGCCGTGGGTAATCCTTTCAATCTCACGAGCACGGTGACAGCCGGTATCGTGTCGGCCAAGGCCCGCTCCCTGGGCGCCAACGGCGTAGAGAGCTTCATACAGACTGATGCCGCCATCAATGCCGGTAACTCGGGTGGCGCACTGGTCAATGAGCGTGGCGAGCTGGTGGGCATCAATGCGATGCTCTACAGCCAGACGGGCAGCTATGCCGGCTACGGCTTTGCCATCCCCACGACCATCATGAACAAGGTGGTGAAGGATCTGAAGGAGTTCGGTATGGTACAGCGTGCGCTGCTGGGCGTGCGTGGCGGCGACGTCACCAATAAGATTGATGCCGAGAAGGAGAAAGGTAACGAAGTGGATTACGGCACCAGCACTGGTGTCTATATCGAGAGCGTCGAGGCCAATACGACCGCCGAAGAGGCCGGCTTGGAGAAGGGCGATGTCATCACTGCTATCGACGACCGCACCGTCACGAAGATGGCTGAACTGCAGGAAGCGCTGTCGCAGCACCGCCCGGGCGACAAGGTGAAGATCAACTACTTGCGTAACAAGAAGTCGCACACGGTGACCGCTACACTGCGCAATGCACAGGGTGGCACAGAGGTGATGGAAGAGGTGGATATCGACCTGTTCGGTGCACAGCTGAAGCCGCTGAGCGAAGAGACGCAGCGGGCACTGGCACTGCGCTATGGCTTGGAGGTGACGGCCATCAAGAACGGTAAGCTGAAGGATGCCGGTATCACCAAGGGTATGATCCTGCTGAAGGTCAATGATCGGGAGATGCGTAGCGTGGAGGACTTTGAGGAAGCTGTGAAGGCCGCCAACCAGTCCAGCGACCGCGTGCTCTGGATTCGTGCCATCACACAGAGCGGACGCAGGGTTGCTACGGCGATAGACTTGTCTGACGATAAGAAGTGATGGGGCTAATGGGGCCTATAGGGCTTATAAGGCCTATGGGACTCATGCGCCGTCTGCAAAAAGCAGGCCAAAGAAGCTGAAATAGGCAAAAAGCGTGAAGAAAGAGGAAAACTTCACGCTTTTTGCTGTTTTCTTGATGAAAAGTTTGAATTTTTCTTGCGCGTGTACTATATATATTGTAATTTTGCGCGCTTTATTAGGGAGCGTATTCTTTTATACTTATACCAAAAAGGAATGAGACAACTAAAAATCACCAAGAGCATCACCAACCGCGAGAGTGCGTCGTTGGACAAATACCTGCAGGAAATCGGTCGCGAGGACTTGATTACCGTGGAGGAGGAAGTGGAACTGGCCCAGCGCATCCGTAAGGGAGACCGCGTGGCGCTGGAGAAGCTGACGCGCGCCAACCTGCGCTTCGTAGTGAGTGTTGCCAAGCAATACCAGAATCAAGGCCTGAGCCTCCCCGACCTGATCAACGAGGGCAACCTCGGTTTAATCAAGGCTGCAGAGAAGTTCGATGAGACGCGTGGCTTCAAGTTCATCTCCTATGCCGTGTGGTGGATTCGCCAGAGCATCCTGCAGGCATTGGCCGAGCAGAGCCGTATCGTACGTCTGCCGCTGAACCAAGTCGGCTCGCTGAACAAGATCTCGAAAGCCCTGTCCAAGTTTGAGCAGGAGAATGAGCGTCGCCCGAGCCCCGACGAGTTGGCAGAGCAACTGGATATCCCCGTCGATAAGATCTCTGACACGCTGAAGGTGAGCGGCCGCCATATCTCCGTAGATGCTCCCTTCGTGGAAGGCGAAGACAACACGCTGCTGGATGTCATCGTGAACGACGATAGCCCTATGGCCGACAAGAGCCTCGTCAACGAGAGTCTCAGCCGTGAGATAGACCGCGCGTTGAGCACGCTCAGCGAGCGCGAGAAGCAGATTGTGGAGATGTTCTTCGGCATTAACCATCAGGAGATGACGCTGGAGGAAATCGGTGATAAGTTCAATCTCACCCGCGAACGTGTGCGCCAGATCAAAGAAAAGGCCATCCGCCGCCTGCGCAATAATTCAAAGAGCAAACTGCTGAAATCGTATCTGGGATAGGCCCAATAAGCCCAATAAGTCCTATAAGCCCAATAAGCCTTATGAGCCCTATAAGCCCTATGAGAATAAAATTAAGTATAACCGCTAAATCAGTTCTGCTTCTTATCCTTTTCCTGTTGCCGTTGGCGGTGGCTGCCGATGAGAAGGATACGGGGAAAGAGCCTAAGGTGCAGCGCGTGGCGATGTTTGGCTGCGCCATCTCCTTCACGGATTCTTTGGTTTGCATGACGGATATCCAGACGATTGACAGCGCTTGGATAGAACCTGCCCATAAGTTTTTGATAGACCGCTCGCTCTATAGCCTTCAGTTGCAGATGTATATGGAGCAGCAGGGGCATAAGAATGCTATCTGCACCATCTTCTACGACAAGAAACCTCGTAAGGTACAGCGGATGTGGCGTAAGGTGTATAAGCGAACCCAGAAACAGGACGGCTTGCGCTACCAGAATATTCCCGTCAGCGCATTCCGCATGAAGGCCGAGGAATATCGTCCCATTATCATGGAGGATAGTGCCCAATGAGTGTTGCCCGTTATAAAGTTGCGGAACATCGTATCGAGGTACGCTTTCCTGCATCGCTGGCCAGTAAGGATCTCATCCCCTCTTTCTCGCCGTTCGTATGCGAGGAAGAGGGCGATGTGCTTTTTGATATGGAGGTCGCTGAAGGCCGTGCACTGGATTTCTCCTCGTGGGAGGAAATCGGGCAGTTCGACTGCGGTGGTGCCAATCATGGTGTCTATCGTCAGCCGGACGGCAGCTATGCCTTTGAGATTAGTCTGCCCGACTGTGATGGCGGAGCCCTCAGCTGTTGTATGACGGCCCACGATGACTTCCGCCATTGCCAGGCGGTGCTCACGGGGAACAGCCTGCGCCAGCATCAGTTCGGGCTCAACAACGCGCTGATGATGGCGTTTGCCTTTGCTGCGGCACCCTTGGAGACACTGCTCGTCCATGCTTCTGTCATCCGCCATGCCGGTTACGGCTATCTTTTCACGGCCCCCAGCGGCACGGGTAAGAGCACACATACCTGGTTGTGGCACAAGTATATCGAGGGCTGCGACCTGATGAACGATGACAATCCTGTGGTACGCATCATCGATGGGGAGACACGTATCTACGGCTCTCCATGGAGCGGCAAGACACCCTGTTATCGCAATATATGGGCACCGGTGGGTGCCATCACACGTTTGGAGCAGAAGCCAGAGAATACGATCCATCGCATGGCGACGGTCGAGGCTTTCGCCGCTCTGCTGCCGGCCGTGAGCTCGATGAAATGGGACCGCCGCGTGTATATGAGTATCTGCAACACCCTTTCACACCTCCTTGAACTGACCCCCATCTTCTGGCTCGGCTGCAGACCAGATGAGGAGGCGGTCAGGGTATGCTTTGAGGCGGTAGGCCTCACCCCCAACCCCTCTCCAAAGGGCGAGGGGAGTATATAGATAGAGATGGTGAAAGAGATAATAAAGACTCTTGCCCGATGGGTGGCGACGCCTTGGCGAAGTGCTAAGCGGCGACGTTATGCTGATGCGGAAGCGGCGGCGATGGCGCGGATAGAGATGCCCAATGACCAACTGTTGCCTTTGGTGCGCCAAGCGGTGGCTGACGGTAAGACGGCTATCATCTCGGTGAAGGGTTATTCGATGCGCCCGTTCCTGGAACATCTGCGCGACCGCGTGAAGTTGGCACCATGGACGGAACTGCAGGTCGGTGATGCCGTGCTGGCAGAAATCAATCCGGGACATTTTGTGCTTCATCGTATCATTGCCATTGACGGTGATGCCATCACACTCATGGGGGATGGTAACATCCGAGGTACGGAGCATTGCACGAAGAGCGATGTCTGCGGTGTCGTGACGGAATACCTGCGCCCCAATGGCCATGTGTTGCAGGCCAGCGACCCTGCACTGCAGCGTAGAATCCGACGTTGGCGACGCCTGCTGCCGATTCGGCGCGGGCTGCTGTTTGTATATAAGTTGACAGTTGATAGTTGACAGTTGATAATGTAATATTGATAAACGATAGAGTTATGCGAATAAAAGAAGGATTTGAATTAAGAGTCATCTGTGGCGAGACCATCGTCATGGGCTATGGTAAGGAGAATATCGATTTCTCCAAGATTATCAGCCTCAATGAGAGCGCTGCCTATCTGTGGCGTGCTGTCGAGGGAAAGGACTTCGATGCACCGATGCTGGCTCATCTGCTCACGGAAGAGTACGACGTGGATGAGGCTACGGCTTTGCGCGATGCAGAGAAGGTCATGAATGACTGGCGCGAGGCTGGGCTAGTGAGTTGATAGGTCCTGTCGTTGATGGTTTAATGTTTAGCGTTTAAGGTGAAACTCCTACGGCGTTTACAGAAATGGGTGCAGTGGTTGGTGGTGCTGTTCTTTGCCACCAGCATCGGAGCGGTAGTAATCTATCGCTGGCTGCCTGTACCTGTGACGCCGCTGATGATTATCCGCTGTGTGCAGCAGGTGCAGAACGGTGAGTCGCTGCGCTTGCGGCATCACTGGGTCCCGCTGGAGGAGATGTCGATATACATGCCTGTGGCGGTGATGGCTTCTGAGGACCAACGTTTCATGGAGCACCACGGCTTCGACTATGAGGCCATTGAGAAGGCCCTTGAGGAGAACCGAAAAGGCAAACGTCAGCGTGGCGCCAGCACCATCACCCAGCAAACGGCCAAGAATGTGTTCTTGTGGCCCGACCACTCTTGGGTGCGCAAGGGACTGGAAGCATACTTCACCTTCCTGATAGAAGTCTTCTGGAGTAAACAGCGCATTATGGAGGTCTATCTCAACTCCATCGAGATGGGGGACGGCATCTATGGTGCCGAGGCGGTGGCGCAGTGGCATTTTGGATGCGCGGCTGCGCAGCTGACACGACCGCAGTGCGCCCTCATCGCGGCCACACTCCCGAATCCCCTGCGCTTTAGCAGCAAGAACCCTTCGGGCTATATGCTCAAACGTCAGACGTGGATTATGCGCCAGATGAAGCACATCAATCCATTGAAAGATTGAAAGATTGAAAAATTGAAAGATTGTTTTTCGAAGTGTCGTAATAACGTAATAACGAAATAACGTTATAACGAAATAACGAGATAACGAAGTAACGAAGAAAAAATGAGAAAGAGCTTTGCTTGTGGAATCGCTTTCCTTCTGCTGCCGCTGTGGGCGGTGGCGCAGCAGACGCGCAGCTTCTCGGAGCAGGTGCGGACGGTGCAGGTCATCGTGGATGACGACCCGCTCTTGCCGCCTGTGGCGGAGGTGGGGACGAGCGTGGAGATCTGTTTCGACGAGCTGTCGCACGAATACACGCGTTATATCTACAAGGTAGAGTACTGCAATGCCGACTGGATTCCGAACACGGAAATCTTCGAGAGTGATTATATGACAGGCTTCAATGGCCTGCCCATCGAGGATTACGAGACGAGCTTCAACACCACGGTGCTCTATACCCACTATCGTTTTGCGTTCCCCAGCGAGGATGTGCGCCTACTGCTGCCCGGCAACTATCGCGTTCGCGTGTATTGCGATGAGCGCGACGCCAGCGAAGAGCCGGTCCTGGAAGCCTGCTTCTCGCTATGCCAGCCCATGATGAATATCACGGGTGAGGTGCTCACTAACACGGATATTGATTTCCAACAGCGTCATCAGCAACTCGCCTATGCTGTCAGCTATGGCGGCTGTCGCGTCGTGAATCCTACGCGCGAGCTGAAAACCGTGGTGATGCAGAACCGACGCTGGGACACGGCGGTGGTGAATCTGCCTCCGAACATACAGCACTCCAGAGGTGTGGAGTGGAACCATCGACGAGACCTGATCTTCGATGCCGGGGCCGAGTTCCATAAGTTCGAAATCCTGGACGTGCGCCTCAACGGCTTGAATGTCGATAAGATGGCTTGGGTGGGTGAGCAGTACCACGCTACGCTGTTCTCTTTCGCTCCGCAACATAACTACACCTATGACAAAGACGTGAACGGCGGGTATATCATCCGTCATACCGGCGACGAGGACAATGCCACGCAATGTGAATACCTCTTCGTGCATTTCCAGCTTCAAATGCCGCGCCTGCCTGAGGGCGATGTCTATGTGTGCGGTCTCTGGAACAATGGCAATCCCGATCCGGAATGCAAGATGCACTACGATGAGCAGGCACGGATGTATGAATGCGGTGTGCTGCTGAAGCAGGGCTATTACAACTACCAGTTCCGGCAATACGTGAATGGGGTAGGGCGGACGCTACTTACCGAGGGCGATTTCTACCAGACCGAAAACGAATATCTCATACTTGTCTATTATCGTCCCCAGGGTGCTCGCTACGATGCCCTCGCAGGATTCTTAAAATTGAAAAATTGAAAGATTGAATAATTGAAAATTCTTAAACGTTAATCGCTAAACGTTCAACGAAAACACTGTTGATGGAAATCATTAAAACCTTCTTTCAGGAGATGGGAGCTATGCTGAGCATCCCCTGGTCTTTTGTAATCCTCGAAGTCATCGGCACGCTGGCAGGTGCTGTCTCCGGCGCTCGTCTGGCTTCGGCTAAGCAGTTTGATTTGTTCGGCGCGCTCATTGTGGGCATTGCGACAGCCTGTGGCGGTGGCACCATCCGTGACCTGATGATTGGCAAACCACCCTTCTGGTTGGAGGAACCCATCTATCTCCTGGCCTGCATCTTCGGTTTGCTGTGGGTGTTTGTGTTCCGCAAGGTGCTGGTGCGACAGAATAATACGTGGTTCCTGTTCGACTGCATCGGCTTCTCGCTGTTCAATGTCATCGGTATCGAGAAGTCGCTGGCATTGGGATTCCCCACATGGGCTGCCATCTGTCTGGGCTGCATCACAGGTGCCGGCGGCGGTGTGCTGCGTGATATCCTCATCAACGAGGTGCCGCTCATCTTCCGCAAGGAGATCTATGCCACCTGTTGCCTGGCGGGCGGTATCGTCTATGTCCTGTTCTTGCGTTGGGGCTGGACGCCAGAGGGCTGCGCCCTCCTGTCCTGCACCGTGGCCATCGGCATTCGTATGCTGGCCGTCAAGTATCACTGGAGTCTTCCCTACATCAAGGGAATAGAGGAATAGAAATAAATAAGGTACGCGCATCGCGCGTACCTTATTTATTTATTAGGAGAAAAGTCAGATGCTTACTGGATAGCCTGCTGAGCAGCCTTGATCATCTCCTCGCTGGCATAGAGGTAAACCTCCACGCGGCGGTTCTGCTGACGACCTTCAGCGGTTTCGTTGCTGGCAACGGGGTTCTCCTCGCCGAAGCCGATGACTTCCTTAATCTGGCTGGAAGCGGCGCCCTGGCTGAGGATGTAGTTGCATACAGCCTGTGCGCGATCCTGTGAGAGCTGCTTGTTCATCTCCTGACTCTGAGCCTTTGTCTTAGCGCTCTTGAAGCCCTGGTTGTCGGTGTAACCGAGGATGCCGACGTTCATGTCGGTGTTCTGCTTCAGCACTTTGTTGACGAAGTTGGTGAGGGTGCTCTGAGCAGCGGAACGCAGAGTGGACTTACCCGTGTCGAAGAGGATACCGCTGTCGAAAGTCAGCTTCACAGCCTTCAGGCCATTGCCGTCGGTAACGGTCTCTACCTGTGCATTCTCAAGTTCCTTGGCAGCATCAGCAGCCTTGTCCATCTTGTTGCCGATGATAGCGCCTACGGCAGCACCTGTTACTGCACCTGCAGCACCTGCAATGCCAGCCCACTGACCTTTGTTATTCTTGGCAAGAACACCACCGAGAGCGGCGCCGAGAGCAGCACCACTCGTGCCACCAATCAGGGCAGCCTTCGTGGTCTTATTCATGCCACAGGATTGGAACAGCAAAGCAGCGCAGAGGGCGAATGCATAAAACTTTAATCCTTTCATAGTTGTTGTGTTTAATGAATGAATAGTTAAAAAATCATTTTCTGGGTGCAAAAGTACAAAAAAGATTAGACTTGTGCGATGAAAGATGAAAGATTTTATCGTTTCACGCGAAAAAATCACTAACTTTGCGCCCAAATTAGTGAAAAGATATGGCAAAAGAACTGAAAGATTTAACAAAACGCAGCGAGAACTACTCGCAATGGTATAATGAATTGGTGGTGAAAGCGGACCTCGCCGAGCAGAGCGATGTGCGCGGTTGTATGGTCATCAAACCTTATGGCTATGCCATCTGGGAGAAGATGCAGCGCACCTTGGATGATATGTTCAAGCAGACGGGTGTGCAGAACGCCTACTTCCCCCTGCTCATCCCCAAGAGCTTCCTTTCGCGCGAGGCCGAGCATGTCGAGGGCTTCGCAAAGGAGTGTGCCGTGGTGACACACTATCGCTTGAAGACCAACGAGACGCATGACGGCGTCGTCGTAGATCCCGAGGCCAAGCTGGAGGAGGAACTCATCATCCGTCCGACCTCCGAGACCATCATCTGGAACACGTTCAAGAACTGGATCCATTCCTACCGCGACCTGCCGCTGCTGGTGAACCAGTGGTGCAACGTGATGCGTTGGGAGATGCGTACGCGTCTGTTCCTGCGCACCGCAGAGTTCCTGTGGCAGGAGGGCCACACCGCCCATGCCACCCGTGAGGAGGCTGAGGAGCGTGCCCGCCAGATGCTGAAGGTGTATGCCGACTTCGCCGAGAAAGTGATGGCAGTGCCTGTGATGCAGGGCGTGAAGAGCGAGACGGAGCGTTTCGCCGGTGCCCTCGACACCTACACCATTGAGGCAATGATGCAGGACGGCAAGGCGCTGCAGAGCGGCACCAGCCACTTCCTGGGCCAGAACTTTGGTAAGGCCTTCGGCGTACAGTTCATCAACAAAGACAACGAACTCGAATATGCGTGGGCTACATCATGGGGCGTTTCCACACGTCTGATGGGCGCACTCATCATGACACACTCCGATGACAACGGCCTTGTGCTGCCGCCCGCGCTGGCACCCATCCAGGTGGTGCTCATCCCCATCTACAAGACCGACGACCAGCTGGCTGCCATCCGCGAGAAACTGGCAGCCATCGCCGACGAGCTGAAGGCGATGGGCATCAGCGTGAAGCTGGATGACAACGACCAGAAGCGCCCGGGCTTCAAGTTCGCCGACTACGAGCTGAAGGGCATTCCCGTGCGCCTCGTCATGGGCGGCCGCGACCTTGAGAACAACACCATCGAGGTGATGCGCCGCGATACGCTGGAGAAGGAGACCGTGAGCTGCGACGGCATCGCCGCCTCTGTCAAGAGCCTCCTCGACGAGATGCAGACAGCCATCTTCGAGAAGGCTCGCAAGTACCGCGATGAGCGCATCTACGAATGTGACAACTACGAGGAGTTCAAGGAGCGCATCAAGGACGGCGGCTTCTTCCTCTGCCACTGGGACGGCACTGCCGAGACCGAGGCTAAAATCAAGGAAGACACGCAGGCCACCATCCGTTGCGTGCCCTTCGCCTTTGAGCAGACGCCCGGCACCGATATGGTCAGCGGCAAGCCTGCCAAGTATCGCGTCCTCATCGCCCGCTCGTATTGATGCGCTGGCTCCCCACACTCCTCGCCGCTGAGGCCATCCCCAGTGCCATGATTACCTTCGTGGCACTGTTGCTGTTTGTGCAGCTGGGAGTAGGGTGGGGTGAAAGCACGCTGTTGTGTGCTTTGCTGACGTTGCCGTGGGTGCTGAAGTCGTGGCTGCGCAAGTGGTTGCTGCGCTGCGGAGCGGTGCATCATGCGCTGCGCATCACGGAGGTGCTGATGTGTGCACTGTTGTTCGCGCTGGCCTACAGCGTCCGACAGCCGTCGCCGCAACCCTATCTCCTTTTCGGACTCCTCTTTCTGCTCGGTATCCTCTGTGCCTGTCACATGCTGCTGGCGCGGACCTACTATGAGCAGCGGCTGAGCACTCGTGAACAACACTTCTACCATTCCCTGAAGATCACGTTCTTGCAGGCGTTTACCGTCGTTACCTACGGCCTGACGCTACTGAGCGTGGGTGCGTTGGAGGTGTTCTTCCACAAGTACCGCAATCCGATGGCGTGGTCGTGGAGCACCGTCATCTATCTGCTGGCAGCCCTCTATCTGTTGCTGACGCTGTGGCAGCTGTGGGCGCTCCGCAAGGTGGTTCCTGCTACTGATGAACCGCGTGAGGCAGAGGCCGAGGCGCCTCGTTGGCGCAGTGCCGCGCTGCTGTGCCTCTTCTTCCTGTTGCTGCCGCAAGCGCTGATGTTTCACACGCGCGTCCTCTTCCTATTGGCGCCCGTGAGCGAAGGAGGCCTGGGTTGCTCGCTGCAGTGGATTGGTATGGCGCAGGGTACGGTCGGTATCATCGCCTTTTCCCTTGGCCTTGGCCTCGGCCGTAGGTGGGAGCGTAAGAAACACGTCTTGTCTTCTATTCCCTCCGCACATGTCACACTGGTGCTGTCGCCCTTCGTGTATTACGCCATGACCCTCTGCCCCCCGCAGACGCTGCCCATGCTCTGTCTCGCCACGTTTGTGGCGCAGTTTACCTTCGGCCTCGGACTGAACGCGTGCATTCCCTATATCCGTGCCGTCTCAGGCGAGCGTTATAGCAGCACCGTCAACTACATCTATATCCCGGCCGTAGCCCTGGTGATGCTCCTCCCGATGGCCATTTCCGGCGGCCTTGCGGAGTATCTGGGCTTCAGAGCCTTCTTCACCCTCGATGCCTTCATGGCCGTCCCAGCCCTCATCGCCGGCAGACTCTCCCACCTGCCCCAGAAGGGAATGGACAATTGAAAATTGACAATATAATGAATACAACCGCTCAAACACATTCTACTCCCCTCCCTACAAGGGTAGCGAAGGACAAGGAAGTTGACTTAATGTCAAGTTCCCCGAGCGACCGAGGCTTAACTCCTAAGCCGAGGACGGACAGGCAGGGGGGAGAGTCTTCCTCTCGTCCCTACGCCTGGGTGCCCTCCCTCTACCTTGCTGAGGCTTTGCCATACGTCGCAGTCATGGTCATTGCCACTACGATGTACAAACGCATGGGCCTCTCCAACACCGACTTGGCTCTCTACACCTCGTGGCTCTATCTGCCTTGGGTCATCAAACCCCTGTGGAGCCCTTTCATTGCAGCGGTGAAGACTGAGCGGTGGTGGGTTCTGTTGATGCAGTTGCTCATCGGCGCAGGTTTTGCAGGCATTGCCTTCACGCTACCCACAGCCTACTGGTTGCAGGGATCGTTGGCATTCTTCTGGCTTCTGGCCTTTGCCAGTGCTACGCACGACATCGCTGCCGACGGCTTCTATATTTTGGGCTTGGACACCCACGACCAAAGCCTTTATGTAGGCATCCGCTCTACGTTCTATCGCATTGGCAATATCTTTGGTCAAGGCTTACTGGTCATGTTTGCCGGTTGGCTGGAGCATTCGCAGTCCATCCCTATGGCATGGAGCATCTCCTTCTTGGTCTTGGCTGGTCTTTTCCTGGCGCTGTGGCTCTGGCACGCAGTGGCATTGCCCAAAGTCGCCGTGGAGGAACGTCGTCCATCAGGCATACTCCGCGACTTCTGGCTTGCGTTGAAGACATTCTTCACCAAGCCTCACATTATTCCCGCCCTATTCTTCATGCTCCTCTTCCGCTTCCCCGAGGGCCAATTGGTGAAGATTGCCAACCCCTTTCTGCTTGATAGCACGGACGCTGGCGGCTTAGCTTTCTCTACCGAAACCGTGGGGTTCGTCTATGGAACGATAGGTATTATCGGCCTCACCATCGGCGGCCTGCTCGGTGGCTGGTGTGTGTCGCGCCACGGGTTGAAGCGTTGGCTGTGGCCTATGGTGCTGAGCATCTCATTGCCCGATCTGGTTTATGTCTATCTGGCCTCTGCCGTTGCACCTTCGTTGCTTGTGGTCAATACATGTGTCTTCATCGAGCAGTTTGGCTACGGCTTCGGCTTCACGGCCTATATGCTCTATCTTGTCTATTTCTCTCAGGGCGAGCGCAGTACCGCCGTCTTCAGCATCTGCACCGCCATGCAAGCACTGGGCATGATGATTCCTGGTATGATTGCCGGTTGGATGGCCGACACGCTGGGCTATGTAGGCTTCTTCTGGTGGGTCATGGCCTGCTGCCTCGTCACCTTTGCCGTCACCGCCTTCATCAAAGTGGATCCCTCTTACGGCCGCAAGTAGAAGCTACACGTCAGTGACAGGCAATGTACTCCACTAACCTGTTCAGTGACAGGCATTGCTCTCGCGAGATGACGCGCCGTTCCATATGATACTCCCATGGGCAGACCTGCAGCAGTCGCCCCTCCGAGCACGCATCGAACGACTCCCCGGCAGGCTTGTATAAGGCGGGGAAACCATTCTCTCGAACCAGAATGATGCGATAGCCCCTATCCATAGCCTCTCGCATCACCTCCTTCTCGCGACTGGCAATGGCGGCACTCACCAGCACCCCGCCAGCCTCTCCACATGCTAACCACTCCGCTTTTTTCTCTGCGAAGTCTTTGTCGGTATAAGCACGATGCACGATGACCGCCACCTTCTGGGGAACATCCAATAGGAAACGATTCCCCACAGCTTGACAATGCCACTGGGCGATGTCAACATATTGCATAGTAGTGAAGAACTCAGGATGTTGTCGTTTGATAGCCAGCCTTCGTGGATTATCGTCGAGGTAACGTTTCCAATTATCAAGTTGCCCATCCCCGAGCAAAATCAAATCGTTATAGCCGCTTTCAAAGAGGGAAGGGCCGGCCGTGCCGGCTTCGCCCTTGGTTTTTCCCGCGGTTTTACCCGCAGTTTTTCCCGCAGTAGATGCTGCGGGAGTCGTGGCTGCTTCCACAGCTGAAGCCGATGTGGAATCCACCGCCCCCACTCCCTGCGTTTGAACGCAGGGCCCCCTCTCTCTCCACCACGCCCGAGAGCACCCAGCCTTGAATCCCCTAATGACAATGCCCAGATGCTTCCCATCGGGCATATCCTCCTTCACCCTTACTATCATGTGTATATGGTCCGGCATGATGCATAGTTTCCACACCTCAACCATCTTGTAAATCTCGCTAATCTTCCTCACCTCCTCATCGCGTATCACGCGCCCTAACCTCGTCAACTCCACCCTAGCCTCAACTTTCGTCGCAACCGCCCCCACTCTTTCCGTAATGGCCTCCACTCCCGCAGTTTCAACTGCGGGCAATCCAACTGCGGGTACCCCTGCTGCGGGTACCCCAACTTCCGAAGCCACCAACCGCCCCAACAGCGGCCGCCGTTCAGCCACCACCAGTGTCAGCATATAAGTCCCTTTGCAGCGATAATCATGCCAAGGCTTACGTCGTTTCATGCTGTGCTTGGTTTCATTCACCTGCACACCCGCCGCTATGGCCTCTTCCTTCCGTCTGCTCATATCCGTATCTTTTTATTTCTGCCTGCAAATGTACATATTAATCCCCAACCACGCGCAAAAGAAACAGATTTTTCTTAACTCCAAGCGCACAGCGCACGAATTATTATCCAGAAGGCTGCATCGCAGGATACAGCCTGCTGTGACAGGCAATGGAGCGAACTGCTGTTTTTTGCCGAGATGGCTTAAAACCCTACACCTCGCGCAAGATGGCTGCAATTGATTGCTATACAGTAGATTGCAGCGCGTACTCCCCTACACAACCTCGCGCAACCTCACGCAAGGTCGCGCATATTGGCAGCGTGTAGCGTGTAGGGTTGCGCGAGGTTGCGCGAGGTTGCGTAGGGGTGTGCGCGGGGTAATTGGCTGAATTTCATGGAGGTTATGAGGATTTTGCGCGAGGTGTAAGGTTTTCAGACATTTCGTTGTTTTTTGTCATGAGATGTTCTTGAATGAATGTCATGAGAGGCCTGAAAAATAGGGACGCGTCCTTTCGCCTGTTACGACGCGTCCCTACGGGCAGAAGGACGCATCGTAACGCCCCGAGGGACGCGACCTTATTGTTCTTCTCATGCGTGGGAAAAATATGAAGACTGCGGTCTTATGGGCAGAGGACCGCGGTCTTCAGGGTGGACCACCATGGTGAGACACTCAAAGCACCGCGGTACAATGGCTGTTGTACTGCGGTGCAATGGGAGTTGGGGTGCGGTGCTCCAGTTTATGAGGCTTGGTTCACGCCGCGTGTGGCTTTGGGCTTGGAGAGGGTGCTGTCGGGTTCGGCAGTCCGCGTTGCGAGGTCGTCCAGGTCGATCTCTTGTTTCGTGTAGTAGCCTCCGTAGTAGCGGCGGTCGTAGTCGTAGTCATAGCCGTCGTAGCCGTAGCGATCCCAGTCGCTGTCGTAGTTGCGCAGGCTGAAGCTGGTGCTGGAGTAGCGGCCGTCGATGCGTCCCCAGAATTTGTAGGCGTTGAGGCCGTAGTCGCTGATGGTGCAGTCCAGTTCGGGCTCATCGTAGAAGGTGAGGTAGATGACACCTCGGTTGATTTGGTAGCTGAAGTCATGAATGATGCGTTCACGACCATAGCGACCGTAGTAGTCGATTTGTGTGCCGGTGCCGCGATGGTAGCCGTAGCCTTCGGGGTAGAAGATGATGTCGGAACCGCGAGCGGGGATGCCGTCGTAGTACATATCGAGGTCTCCGAACCAGTGACCTCTCAGGTCGTAGCCGATGTTATCGTCGGGATCCATTTCGCAGCTGGTGAAGCTGAAGCCAATGAACAGCACGAGGCTCACGAGGGCGATATTGAAGTACCATTTTTTCATAGTCGTATGCTTTTAAGTGGTTTTGATGTTGCAAAAGTACAGCCTTTTCGTTAACCGTGAAAGGGAAAACGCCTAAACTCCGTGGGAGATTCCCTATTCAGTTGAAGGGCCTACAGACAGGCGCTATAGACGCTGCGGAACATGCGTTCGTAGTAGGTGTTGACAAGGCGGCACTGGTGAGCGTAGCCGGGCAGGTTCAGATGGTGGTAGAGGGCGTCAAGCTGCTGGGCGATTTCGAGGGCATCGGCATCGTTGATGCGGGCGCTCCAGGGACGGTAGTAGGGGTTGGGCGGCAGGGGCCCGTAGGTGTAGTAGTCCTCGGCGCGGTCATAGTCGATGCGCTGGATGCGGTAGATGGCTGTGCGATAGAGGGTGAGGGCCACGTACGGCATGTGGAGTTGCTCGAAGAGGCGCCCGGCGCGCAGGGCTGTGGCGGCGATGACGCTCGTGGAGCGGGAGGTGGCGACGACGTCGAAGGCTTGTTGCCGGGTGAGGCGTACCAGCGATGTGGAGAGTGTCTCGATGCCCGTCTGGGGCGTGCAACGGCAGAGGCAGTTGACTTTCTGCCTCCTGAAACTTTTTCTGTTCATCATAGTTACGATTACAATAAGTGAAAGAACGAATGCGTTCATTGTGAACGCTTTAACTTATCGTGATCGTGCATACAAAAATACGCAACAATCCCGTAAGTGCCACTTGGCGTGGCCTGCATGGATTGTTGCGAATGATTTCTGGGGGCAAAAGTAGAGGTTTTTGTTGATTCCTCCAAATTTTTGACAACTTTTCTGCGCTTAACCGCTTTCATCTCCCAAATTATCGCTACCTTTGCCCCGCAACTCCTTAAACTTTAAACCTTCAACTTTAAACTAAGAATATGGCAGCAGGAAAATGGATTGGGGGCTTCTTGGGGCTCCTCTCAGGCGGACCCATCGGGGCGCTGGCGGGCTTCGTGCTTGGCGCGCTGTTTGACACGATGTCGAGTGACAATGGATTGATCGGTGATGGCGAGGGCGGCGGCAGCGGCTATGACCGCACGGCGCAAGGCACGCGCAACGGTTTCCTGTTCTCGCTGCTGACGCTGGCAAGTTATATCATCCGTGCCGACGGCAAGGTGATGCACAGCGAGATGGAGGCTATCCGCCAGTTCCTGCGCGCGAACTTCGGCGAGGCGGCAGTGGAGGAGGGCAATGCCATTCTGCTGCGCCTCTTCGAGCAGCAGAAACAGATGGATGCCACACAGCCGGGTGCTTTCCGGCAGACCATCAACGACTGCTGCGCCCAGATGCGCGGCGTGCTCAGCGAGTCGCAGCGTCTGCAGCTGCTCTCGCTGCTGGCCATGCTGGCGAAGGCCGACGGCCACGTAGCGCCTGAGGAGATTACGGCGTTGCGCGAGGTGACGGCAGCCCTGGGTCTTTCCGAGGCGGAACTCAACTCCATGCTCGGACTGGGCAGCACGAGCCTGAAGGATGCCTACGCAGTGTTGGAGATCGACGAGAGCGCAAGCGATGACGAGGTGCGTGCCGCCTACAAGCGTCTGGTCGTCAAGCATCACCCTGACCGCGTTGCCTCGCTGGGCGAGGACATCCGCGCGGCGGCCGAGAAAAAGATGCGCGAGATTAACGAGGCCAGAGACCTCATCTACAAAGCCAGAGGGCTGTAAAAGAAAAGCGGGTGCAACAATCGTTGCACCCGTTATTTCTTTTTATAGGGGGTTAGCCGTTCAGCAGCCAGTTGTCGGCTTCCTCGTAGAGGTCTTTGAGGTAGTCGGGGCGGCTCTTTCCGGGGAGCTCCTCAAGGATAGTGGTGCAGCATTTGATGTACCACTCGCCATTGTAGCGCACGAGCTTGTAGATGTACTGCGATTCACCCGTCTGGTTGAAGGTGACACCGGCAATCTCCGTCTTCACGGGGAAGGTGGTCTCCACGATGGCTACGGCGCGGTTGCCATGTGTCCATACGATACACGCGTGGATGTGATAGGGGATATGATCGGTGCGTGCGGCCAGCGCATCGGCAAATGCTTTGGCATCGCCGTCGAACCACGACGCTTTGATGGTGGCGTCAGGTGTATAGCATGTCATCATCTCGTCCCACAGCTGGTTATCGCGTGCGAAACGCTCGAAGGTTAACATGCGTCTGACCGCTTCTTTTTCGCGGCGTGCTTCAAGGCCTAAGTGTACAGGTCGCTTAAGAATGACTTGGGTTTTCATTGCATTCGGGTTTGCTATCTTGACTTTGCAAATGCAAAGGTAGGCTTTTCTTCGCTTCGATGAAACTTTTCGAGAAAAGATTTGCATTATTTAACGTCAAATCGGGCAAAACGGGGTGAAAAAGCCTGAAAGGGCGACGAAAAAGGGGAGGTGCCGGTGGTGACACATCCCCTTTATGGCGTTTATGCGCGCGTACCTATTATATATTTATTGCGCGTGTGCGAAATGCTTAGTAGAAGAGGTAGCGGTTGTCCTTGACGTTGGCCTTCTGGAAGAGCTCCTGCATATAGCGGGAAGCTGCGCGGAGGCTGTTGCTGGTCAGCTGCTGGGCGATGTTCTGCTTGGTGGCATCGTCGAGCTTGGCTGCGGTCTTGTTCTCAGCGATGACCTGGAAGGCATAGACGCCGGCGTTGCCTTTCACGCCCTTGGCGAAGCCACCCTTTGCGGTCTTGGCCACAGCGCCTGCGAGTGCGGGCTCGCTGCCACCGGTGGAGGGCACGAAGACGGGAGCGTTGAAGGTGATGTGGCGCACGGTGTCGGTCTGTGCACCTGCCAGCTTAGCCACAGCGTTGAGGTCGGCGCAGCCTTCCATCTGCTCCTGCAGGATGCCGGCTTTCTTGTCGCGGATGACCTCGCCCTCGATGAAGTCCTTCACGCTCTCCAGCGTGCGGTACTTGGTATCGTTCTTACCGGTGAGGATGACGACGAGGAGGTGGTCGTTGTTACCGCAGGTATAAATCTCGGAAATCTCACCCACCTTGGTGTCGCTGTTGAAGACCCAGCGGAAAGCTTCGCGTGTGGCGCTGAGGCCTGCGATGTTGTGCTCGCTGCTGTAGATGTCCTGGCGCTGCTGCACCATATAGCCGGCCTTCATGGCGTTGGCCTCGATTTCCTCAGGGGTCTTGTTGGAGGCTACGAACTGTGAGAAGTCGTTGTAGGTCTTGTTGAAGGTGTCGTTGGAGAAGTCGAGCGGACGCTTGACGATGGCCACCTGGTACTTCTCAACCATGTTGCGGCGGTCGAGGACGTTCACGATAGCCATGCCCGTGCTGAGCTTGATCTGCTGCGTGGTGCCTGCGGCCTGCGTGGTGATGGTGTTGATGAATTTGAGGTTGTTATCGTCCAGCAGGGCGTTCTCATACTGTGCAGAGGTAATCCACTGAGCCTCGCCGGTCTGGTTGTACTTCTTGGCGATGCTGTCGAAGGGTACGCCTGCGTTGAGGACGTTCATGATACTGTCAGCGGTCTTCTGCGTAGCGGCTTCGTCCATACCGCCGAGACCGATCTGGCGAATCTGCACGGAGTCGGGCAGCATGGTCTTGGCGATGAGGCGCACGATGTTCTGGGTGTTGTCAGCAGCGCTGAGGAAGGGACCCTTCTGGGCACCAACGCTCATGGAATCCACCTGTGCGGCGATGTCGCCGGGGAGGGCAGCGCGACGCACGGGGAGCGCCTTGTAGGAGATGGTGCTGCCGCTCTTGCGGATGATGTTGGCGTAGTCGGCATCCTCGGCCTGCATCTGCGATGCCACTTCGAGGAGCTCGTTGTTGATCTCGTCGCGGTCTGCCTTGCTGGCGGTGATGGCCACGTCGATGTACTTGATGTCGCGGGTGGGCTCATCCAGGCGGAAGGCGTCCTTCAGCTCGTCGTACTTTGCCTTGAGCTCTTTCTCGTCGGCCTTCACCTCGTCCTTGACGGCGGTGTAGGGGAGAGACACGAGGAGGGCTTCCTTCTCGTTGTTGCGAGCGTCGAAGAGGTTCTGCACGCTGGTGGGGTTGGCGATGAAGAGCTTGCTGAGCAGCGCCTGGTACTTGTTGGCGAGCGTCTGCTGGCGCACGTTCTTCTCGATGAACTTCCAGTAGTTATAGAGCTGTGTGTAGTACTCTACAGCTTCAGCGGGCTGACCGGGCTGTTCCTTGATGGACTTGTATTGTGTGAGGAACTGGTTGAGGGCCTCCACGTCGAACGCGCCTGTCTGTTGGTTGCGGAAGGGCGTCTGTGCCAGCATGGGGTTCTGGCCGGTCTTGATGATCTCCTGCATCTCAGCGTCGGTGACGGTGATGCCGAGCTCTGCACATTCGTGCTCTAAGAGGCTTGTCTGTACGAAGGTGTTCCATACCTGGTCGCGCACCTGTTGCATCTGCTCTTCGGTGAGGTTCTCGTTGCCGGAGCTGAACTTGACGACATCCAAGTATTCATCCACGAGGTCGTTGAACTCCTGAATGTTGATGGATTTGCCATACACCTCGCCAATACGTTGATGGCTTTCAGCACGGGATGATGACAGCGAACGTACGCCTTCTTCGGCGATGAAAGCAAACAGTGCGAGACCTACGAAGAGGATGAGCAGCGCACCTTTGCTTCTGATTTTCTGTAATGTTGCCATAGATTTTTTATATGTTTTTGTTTATTATTGCTCAAAAAGCGCACGAAGGTACGAAGTTTTTGGCAAATGACCGCGCATTTGCCTTGAAAATTGCATTTTTTACCTTAAAGTTACGCGCAGGAGGGCCTAATGTTCCAAAATTCGCAGGCGAACGAGCTCAATTTTGGTGTTTGTATTCTTGATAATCTTGAATTCGAAGTTGTCGAAGGTGATGACCTCGTTGAGCTTCGGAAAACGCTGCACGCGATGAAGGATGAGACCGCCCACGGTGAGGTATTCGTCGCTCTCCGGCAACTCCAGGTCGAGGAGCTCGTTGGCCTTCTCCACCTCCAGACGTGCGGAGATCTCGTACTCGCCCGAGGGCAGCTGCTTAGCGGTGTACTGCTGCTGGTCGTGCTCATCCTCGATGTCGCCGAAGATTTCCTCCACGAGGTCTTCGAGGGTACAGATGCCGCTGGTGCCGCCGAATTCATCCACGACCACAGCCAACGATATCTTCTGCTGCATGAGCGTTTCCATGAGTTTCTGGGCGCCCATGCTCTCGGGTACGATAGGCACCTCGCGGATGTGTTCCTTCCAGTTGTCATCGCCTTTGAGACGGAACATCTCGGAAGAATGTATGAAGCCCACGATATTGTCTATATCTTCTTCATAGACAATGATTTTCGAACATCCACTCTCGATGAAGAGTGTCTTGAGGTCTGCCAGACTCTCGTTGAGATCCACGGCCACGATCTCCGTGCGTGGGACGATGCAGTCGCGGACCTTGCAGTTGCTGAAATCGAGGGCGTTCTGGAAGATCTTCACCTCGTCGTTGATTTCCTCCTCGTTGTCCGTCTGGTCGATGGTGGATTGGATGAGATAGTCGAGATCCACCTTGGTGAAGGCGGTGTCGGTGTCGTTGCTCGTCACCTTCAGCCCGAAGATGCGCAGGATGAGCTTTGCCAGCCCGCTGGTGAACTTGGCGATGGGGTAGAGGAGGATGTAGAAGAGATAGGCGATGGGCGCGAAGAAGATGAGCGTCTTGTTGGGATTCAGCTTGAACAGCAGCTTCGGCAGGAACTCGCCCGTGAAGAGCACGATGAAGGTGGAGATGACCGTCTCGATGAGCAGTGACAGCCATCCGTCGGTGATGCCGAGGGGCGTCATCATCGTGGTGTCCAGCAGTTGTGCGATGAGGATGCCATAGACCACCAGGGCGATGTTGTTGCCCACGAGGAGCGTGGAGATGAAATTATTGGGGTGCTCATAGAAGGTGGCCGCCAATCGTGTGCTGAACCCGCTTTGCGAGCGGTCCATCTCAAAACGCAGCTTGCTGCTGGACACGAAGGCAATCTCCATGCCGGAGAAGAAGGCGGAGAAGGCCAGGGTGCAAATAATATAAATAATGAGTGTCGTTGTTGTCATTGTCCTTGTAGTGCGCGTCGGCTGTCAGCCTGCGAGGCACGTTCTTCTTTGATTTCGCTGTTGGGTTCGTCGCTGTCTTTGGCTGGCGTGTAGCCGGCAGAGTTGTCGATGTGATAGTCTGTCATCTCCTCGTTGGAGCGGAAGTTATAGCCGGTCAGCTGCTGCTCGGAGCCAGGCTTGGTGATGGTCATGAACATGTGGTTCCACAGCTGGTGCTCGTCCATGTCCCAGAAGAGCTCCTCGGTCTCGAAGAGGTCGCCGTCGCGGTTGAGCACCACGACGCGTCCGCGTAGCTCCCACGTGCGGTTGGCGTGGCAGTAAGCCGTATCGCTCTGCACGTGCCACTCCACATGGAAGGTGGTGTCGAATTTTTCGAGGAACAGCCCTTTCAGGAATGTCCATTTCTGTGGTTCGGTGGTGTAGATGTTCCAGTCCTCGGCAACGATCTTGTAGCTGATGATGCCCGAGTCGGAGATGAGGTTGGAGATGCCGTGGGAGGTCATGAACGGCAGGGAATCCTGTTCGTTGACGGCCGGCGCGATATGCTCGTGGTGGCCGCTGCAGGAGAGGAAAATGAAAAATGAAAGAATGAAAAGTGAAAAATGGGCCCTATGGGGTTCATAGGGCTGATGGGCCTTATGAGGCTTATGGGGCTTATGGGAATCCTTATTATTCACTTATATTTTCCGCGTCTTTCCGATACTTTCCGTGTTTTTCCGTGCTTATTTGAACTTCCACTTCATGAACCATCGCTCGTTGAAGGTGAGGCCGATGTTGATGCTCATCACGTTCTCGGTGATGAGTTCGGCAGCGCTGGCAGAGCGGTGTGTCCACTGCAGACCTACGTTGATATACGAGCGGTTGTTGATCGTATTGGTGATGGGGAGTCCCAAGCCGGCGGTGAGGCCGAACTCTCGGGGGCCGTCGAGGCCGTTGACCTTCTGGTAAGGCGATGAGTAGAAGGCGCCGAAGCGGTAGTTCATACGTCGCTGGTAGGGGCGGTCGTAGCGACCCGGGACATACTCGGCACCCACGTTGAAGCGCAGGCGGTTCATGTAGTAGCCCGTGGAGGTGGCATAGACGCCGGCGTACTTGTCGAAGTACGGCGCTGTGCAGGAGCCCCACTGCTCGAAGTGGCCGTCGGCTGCGATGAGCAGACGCTCTGCGTGTTCCCATGCCACACCGAAGCTGTAGGTCATCGGCAGCTCGTAGGCTTTCGGCACCGACTGAATGGTGAGGTCATCGACCGTTTCTGCCGAGTAGCTGCTATAGTAGGTGGCTTCGCGATTGATTTTATGTCCGATGCCTACGGTGGCGCCGAGGGTGAGGCGGTTGGTGGCGTTGAGCAGTGTCTGGTACTGCACGCCTACGTCGGCCTTCCATGTCAGCAGCGAGGCGTCATAGACCGTGGTGAGGTCGCCGTCGTTGGTAGTCGTGGTGTTATTCTGCAGATACGTGGTGGCAATCTCGTGGTTGATGGTGCCCCATAGCAGACCGATGTTCGCGCCGATGGAGAAACCCTTGAAGGGCTCCCAGCCGACACCCATGAAGGCCAGGTGCAGACCGCCTTGACCGGCATAGGCCGCAGGGCTGGTGATGAGCTCGCCCGTGGTGAGGTCGTTGCCCACAATGCTTTCTTTCGTGAAGGTGTAGCCCACGTCGGAGTATTGCGTGAATCCCAGGGTCATACCCAGATGCCTGCGCAGACGGAAGGTGGCCATTGCGAAGTCAAAGGACGTGTTGTTCACGCCTAAGTGACTGCCGTCCTGCACCATGCGTGTGCGCTGCAGGCTCATGCCTACATCGAAGAGGAAGGTGAGGGAATCGACCGCCGAGTTGCTGGCGGGATTCAGGTAGTTCACGCGGTTGCCAGAGCGCAGCGCCTGTGCCACGCCGCCCATCGCGCGGTTGTTGCTGTTGGACAGGTCCCTGAGCAATCCCAAGCCGAAACGGGAGTACGATGAGTTGCATCCCGTCGATTGGGCGTTGGTGTGTTGCGCAAACCCGATGCCTAAGAAGCAGCAGATGAGAAGTGTATATCTAAGTTTCATAATGTGTGATTCGTCAGTCGCAGGTTGTAGCGAAGAATGTGGTTGAGGCCGCGTGGCACCATATAGTGGTCGGTGACCATCAGGCGCTTCACGGCTTGGTCGAAGACGATGTCATCGCCGCCCGTGAGCATCACCACCAGGTCGTCGTAGCGCTTGCTGAAGGTGGCGATATAGCCCTGTATCTCGTGGCGCATGCCTTGGATGACGCCGGCGCGGATGGCCGTCTCGGTGTCGTAGCCCAACTCGGGCGTGTCGCCCTCGGCCGCCACGAGGGGCAGCCGCGGGAAGTAGTCGCCGATGGCTTGCAGACGGGCGTGCAGCCCGGGTGCGATGTTGCCGCCCATGTAGTCACCCTCGGCCGTCACGAAGTCGAAGGTGATGCAGCTGCCCGCGTCGATGACGAGCAGCGGGTGCCCTGCATGCTGTGCCCAAGCCCCCACGGCCGCAGCCAGACGGTCGGTGCCTAGAGTGGCCGGCGTGCGGTAGCGGTTGTGCAGCGGAATCGGCGTCGTGGCCGTGAAGCGCAGCACGGGGCATGGGAGGGCGCGCAGGCGTTCCTCAGCCTCGGCAGGCAGGTCCACCACGGTGGAGACGATGGCAGCGTCGGCGCGTTGTTGGCAAAAAGCAGAGAGGAAGGACAGGTCGTGTCCCTCTTCTCGGTCGTTGCTGATCAACTCGTCACCCTCGAAGCAAAAATACTTGCTGGTGGTGTTGCCAATGTCGATGACCAAATTCATTGCGGCTGCAAAGGTAGCACTTATTTGCGATTTACGATTTACGATTTACGATTTATCTTTATTCAGAGGCGTATTTTTAGTAAATTTAAGCCTCCAGATAGAAGAATTTTGCCTTTTGTAGGCCTTAAGTCATAAATTATGACTAATTTTGCGCCCGTTTATGAGACGCTTTGTCCATTTCCTGCTGCTCGTATGTGGTCTGTGCCTCCCCTTGCGCCTGTCGGCGGAGGATGTGCAGGCAGCAGATGCTGTGGTCGTGGATTCCACCCTGCAGGTCAGCCTGCTCACCTGCTCCCCAGGTTTCGCGTCCTATGAGCTCTATGGCCACACCGCCCTGCGCGTGCAGAGCACGCTGAACAACTACGATGTGGTCTTCAACTACGGTGTCTTCGACTTCGCACAGGATCATTTCGTCTGGCGCTTCGTGCTGGGTGAGTGCGACTATCGCTGTGCGGTGTCCGAGTACTATGTCTTCGAGCACGAGTACCGCATGCGTGGCTCCTCCGTCACCGAGCAGGTCCTCAACCTGTTGCCCGTCGAGGCTGCCGAGCTGACCTCCGCCTTGTTCACCAACTGCCAACCGGAGAACAGCGTCTATCGCTACAATATCTTCCGCAATAACTGCACCACCAAGGCACGCGACATGATCGAGGCCTATGTGCGTGGCGTTATCCGTTACCCCGCGCGTGCTCCCCGCTACACGTTCCGCCAGCTCCTGCATCAGTTCACCGCCGCCAGCCCTTGGGACGAGGTCGGCAACGACCTGCTGCTGGGTGCCGATGTCGATACGTTGCTTTGTGAGCGCGACGAGATGTTCGCGCCTATCTATATGATGTGGTATGCCGACAGCGCGATGATCGATCGTGGTCCGTGGGGCTGCACCCCTCTTGTGAGGGAGCGCCGCATGGCGTTGGAGGCCGATGCCGTCCAGCGGCAGAAGGCCATGGCTGCCGAGCCCACCTTCTTCCTCACCCCCGCCCAGCTCTTCTGGGGGCTGTTGTGCATGGCGTTGCTGCTGGGATGCTGGGAGGTGCGCCGTCGGCGCGCCGTCTGGGGCATTGATGCCGTGTTGCTGACGCTGCAGGGTGTCGCCGGCATCCTCATCGTCTTCATGTCCCTCTTCTCCGAGCATCCCGCCGTAGATACCAACTGGCAGGCGTGGCTCCTGAACCCGCTGCCGCTCTTCTTCGTCATTCCCGTGGCGCGCGCCGACATCCGTGGCGAGCGCTGCGTCTATCACGCCGCTGCAGCCGCCGTGCTGGTGGCATTCCTGCTCCTTTCTTTCGTCATTCCACAACAATTCAGTTCCATCACAATGCCTTTGGCACTACTTTTGCTAAGCCGCGCCGTAGTGCATCTGTGCATATACCGTTTATCTCGTTAACGCATGAGCCCACTCTCACACAACGCATCTTCCAAAAACCGCTGGCTCTCCTCCATAGCCATCCTCATGGCCCTCGTGAGCCTCGAAGCCCAGGCCTCGGCAGAGCAGCCGCGACTGGTGGTTCATATTCTGGTAGATCAGCTTCGCACAGACTATTTGGAGGCCTTCACCCCGCTGTATGTGGATGGCGGCTTCAAGCGTCTGATGTCCGAGGGGCGCTACTACACCGATGCGCAGCAGCCCTTCAGCCCCGTCGATAGGGCTTCCGCCACGGCTACGGTGATGACGGGCACGACGCCCTCCGACCACGGCATCCCCTCGCTGAAATGGCTGTCGCGCGAGACGCTGCAGCCCGTCTATTGCGTGGATGATGCCAAATACAAGGGCCTGCAGACCACCGATGCCTCCTCGCCCGTGCACCTGATGACCACCACCATCACCGATGAGCTGGAGGTCACCACCGGGCAGTTTGCGGTGAGCTACGCCATCGCTCCCGACCGCGATATGGCCGTCCTCATGGCCGGTCACGTCTCCGACGGCGCCTTCTGGATCAGCGACCACACCGGCTCGTGGTGTGGCACCAGCTACTACGGCGACTACCCCAAGTGGGCAGCGGTCTATGAGCGCATGGAACCCCTCTCCGCCCGTATCGGCTCCATGACGTGGAAGCCCATCTACGACACCGGCAAGGCTGCGTTCCATTACTTCGAAAATATCGCTTTCGGCCAGGAAACCAACTTCAGCCACTCCTTCAGCGATGCCAGCCGTGTGCGTCAGTTCAAGACGTCGGCGCTGGTCAATGAGGAGGTGTTGCAGTTCGTCACGCGCTGCGTCGAAGGCTCCTATCTCGGTCGCGACCGCGTCCCCGACCTCCTCTCCATCGGCCTCTATGCCGGCAATTACGAACACCGCAGCGCCCGCCTGGCGCCCTCGGAGTTGCAGGATACCTATGTGCGCCTCGACCGCGTCATCTACCAGCTCCTGGCCGTCCTCGACCAGGTCTTCGGCAAGGACGGCGCCTTCGTGGTGCTCTCCTCCACTGGCTATAGCGACGTGAACGGCGGCGAGACCGACCAGAAGAACTACCGCATCGCCACGGGCAATTTCTCCATGGACCGCGCGTCCATGCTGCTGAATATGTACCTCAGCGCTGCCTACGGACAGGCACAGTACATCGAGGGCACTTGCGGCAACCATATCTACCTCAACCATAAGTTCCTGGAACAGCGGCAGCTGCGCCTCGATGAGGTGCTGGCGCGCTGCGAGGACTTCATGAGCCAGATGTCGGGCGTGCGTGCCGTCTATACGGCCCACAACCTGGCGCTGGGTGCCTGGGACAAGAAGATGTCGCGCATCAGCGCTGGCTGGAACCGCGAGCGCTCGGGCGACCTCGTCATCGACGTCAGTCCCGGCTGGCAGGTGACAGCCACCGACGGCTCCACCTATGTGCACCCCGGCACCGCCTACTATTCCTATCCGCTCTTCGTGCTGGGCCCGCAGGTGGCTGCCGAGCGCATCACTACGCCCATCCTCACCACTGCCATCGCGCCGACGCTGGCCCGCAGCCTCCGCATCCGCGCCCCCAACGGCAGCACAGAGCCACCCCTGGTGTTGCAGTAAGAGACCCACCCCCGACCCCTCCCGTAAAGGAGGGGGGAGCCTGCGGGGTGATTGAGAAGAGAAGACAAAATTGTAATTTTAATCATTTAAATAAAGAATGACCCTATAGACTTCCAAGCGCTAGCCGCTCCCCTCCCTCACGGGTAACGAGGGATATAACAGGTTGACTGAATGTCAAACTGTCCTGAGTGGCCGAAGCAGAACTCTTCTGCGGAGGCGGGCTAGGTTGGGGGTGGGTCTTATATTATGGATTTCATCAAACTCCTTCGCAAGCTCTTCGGTAACAAGAGCGACCGCGATATGAAACAGATTCAGCCCCTCGTTGAGGAGGTGCTGAAGATCTACCCCGAGATACAGGCACTCAGCAACGACGACCTGCGCGCGCGTACCAAAGAATTACAAGCACGCATACGCGAGGCCGGTGTGCCTCTGCGCAACCAGATCAACGAGCTCAAGGCCAAGATTGAGCAGACGGCCATCGAGGACCGCAAACCCATCTTCGACAAGATCGACAAGCTCGAAAAGGAGCAGCTGGAGGTCTTCGAGAAAGTCCTCGACGAGATCCGCCCCATGGCCTTCGCCATCGTGAAGAGCACCGCCGAGCGCTTCACCAACAATGAGAACGTAGAGGTCACCGCCACCGACTTCGACCGCGAGCTGGCTGCGCGCCACGACTTCGTGGATATCGAGGGCGACAAGGCTATCTACCACAACCACTGGGTGGCCGGCGGCAACGAGACCGTGTGGAACATGATCCACTACGATGTGCAGCTCTTCGGCGGCACCGTGCTCCATCAGGGTAAGATTGCCGAGATGGCAACGGGTGAGGGTAAGACCCTCGTGGCTACGCTCCCCGTGTTCCTCAACGCCCTCACCGGCAATGGCGTACACGTCGTCACCGTCAACGACTACCTGGCCAAGCGTGACTCCGAGTGGATGGGCCCGCTCTATATGTTCCACGGCCTCAGCGTTGATTGCATCGACAAGCACCAGCCCAACAGCGAGGCGCGCCGCAAGGCCTACCAGGCCGACATCACCTTCGGCACCAACAACGAGTTCGGCTTCGACTACCTGCGCGACAACATGGCCATCTCCCCCGAGGACCTCGTGCAGCGCATGCACAACTACGCCATCGTCGATGAGGTGGACTCCGTGCTCATCGACGACGCCCGCACGCCCCTCATCATCAGCGGCCCCGTGCCCAAGGGCGACGACCAGCAGTTCGAGGAGTACCAGCCCCTCGTGGAGAAGCTCGTCAGCGTGCAGCGCCAGCTGGCCACGCAGTATCTGGCCGAGGCCAAGAAGCTCATCACCGAGGGCCAGGCCGAGAACGACAAGGCGAAGACCGAGGCCGGCTTCCTCTCCCTCTTCCGCTCCTACAAGGCACTGCCCAAGAACAAGCCCCTCATCAAGTACCTCTCCGAACCCGGCATCAAGAGTGGCATGCTCGCCACCGAGGAGATCTACATGGAGAACAACAACAAGCGCATGCCCGAGGCCGTGGAGCCCCTCTTCTTCGTCATCGACGAGAAGCTCAACAGCGCCGACCTCACCGACAAGGGCAACGACTGGCTCGCCAAGCAGGTCAACGACGACGACCTCTTCATCCTCCCCGACATCGCCGCACAGCTCTCAGCCCTCGAGGGCGAGGCCGGCCTCAGCGACGAGGAGCGCGTGCAGCGCAAGGACCAGCTCTACACCGACTACGCCATCAAGAGCGAGCGCGTGCACACCATCCAGCAGCTGCTGAAGGCCTACGCCATGTTCACCCTCAACGACGACTACATCATCGTCGATGGCGAGATTAAGATTGTCGATGAGCAGACGGGCCGCGTCATGGAAGGACGCCGCTGGAGCGACGGCCTCCACCAGGCTGTCGAGGCCAAGGAGCACGTGAAGGTGCAGGCCGCCACGCAGACCTTCGCCACCATCACCCTGCAGAACTACTTCCGCATGTATCATAAGCTCGCCGGCATGACCGGTACGGCTGTCACCGAGGCCGGTGAGTTCTGGGATATCTACAAGCTCGACGTCGTCGAGATCCCCACCAACCGCCCCGTCATCCGTCAGGACATGAACGACCGCGTCTATAAGACCCAGCGCGAGAAGTACAACGCCGTCATCGCCGAAGTCGAGAAGATGCGCAACAGCGGACGACCCACCCTCGTGGGTACCACCTCCGTGGAGATCTCCGAGCTCCTCTCGCGTATGCTCTCCCTCCGCAAGATACCCCACCAGGTGCTCAACGCCAAGCTCCACCAGAAGGAGGCCGACATCGTCGCCCTCGCCGGTCAATCGACCAACGGCCTCGGCGCCGTCACCATCGCCACCAACATGGCCGGTCGTGGTACCGATATCAAGCTCTCCCCCGAAGTGAAGGAGGCCGGCGGTCTCGCCATCATCGGCACCGAGCGCCACGAGAGCCGTCGCGTCGATCGCCAGCTGCGCGGACGCTCCGGCCGTCAGGGCGACCCCGGTAGCTCCGTCTTCTTCGTCAGCCTCGAGGACAAGCTCATGCGCCTCTTCGCCAGCGAGCGCATCGCCAAGGTCATGGACCGCCTCGGCTTCGAGGAAGGCGAGATGATCGAGCACCCCATGATCAACAACAGCATCGAGCGCGCCCAGAAGAAAGTCGAGGAGAACCACTTCGGCATCCGTAAGCGCCTCCTCGAGTACGACGACGTCATGAACAAGCAGCGCACCGTCATCTACGAGAAGCGCCGCCACGCCCTCATGGGTGAGCGCCTCGGCATGGACATCGCCGACATGCTCTACGACCGCGTGTGCAGCATTATCGAGAACTGCGCCACCCACGAACAGATGAAGGAAGAGTTCATCAGCATCTTCGCCATGGACATCCCCTTCACCGAGAGCGACCTCGTGCAGGTGAAGATGCCCGACCTCGAGGAGCAGGCCTACCAGGCCGTCCTCGCGCGCTTCCGCCAGAAGACCGACATCATCGCTGCCGAGTCATTCCGCGTCTTCAAACCCATCTACGACGGCCCCAACGGCCAGGAGTGGGCCGAGCGCCCCGTCATGGTGCCCATCATGGACGGCCGCCGCGTCTATAACATCGGCGGTGTCTCGCTCAAGAAGACCTGCGAGAGCGAAGGTCGCGCCATCGTCACCGCCTTCGAGAAAGCCATTATGCTCCACGTCATCGACGAAGCCTGGAAGGAGAACCTCCGCGAGCTCGACGAACTCAAGCACAGCGTGCAGAACGCCAGCTATGAGCAGAAAGACCCCCTCCTCATCTTCAAGCTCGAGAGCGTGAAGCTCTTCGACAAGATGGTCAACCGCATCAACAACCAGACCATCTCCATCCTCATGCGCGGACAGGTGCCCGAGCAGCAGCTGGAGGCCCCCGACGATGCCGCACAGCAGCGCGCCGCCTACGAGGCCCAGCGCCGTGCCCGTGCCGCCGCACAGCAGCGCGCACAGTATCAGGCTGGTCGCGGAGGCGCTGTCCCCGGCACCACGCAGGCCCCCAACTACGGCCGTCCCGACTACGCCCAGGGTGCTCCCGCCGACCTCAACGACCCCGCCCAGCAGGCAGCAGCCGCTCAGGACACCCGTGGCCAGCAGCCCCGCACCCCCTTCACCGCCGAGAAACTCCCCGGCCGCAACGACCCCTGCCCCTGCGGCAGCGGCAAGAAGTTCAAAGCCTGCCACGGCAAGAACCTCTAATCAACCCTCAAACCACTGCCCCAATTCAGGGCAGTGGTTTTGTTTTTTGTGGCCTACTACGAAGCTCTCACCAAGGAAAACACTTTCGAATTCAAATGGTAGAGCGTCACCACCTTAGTTGTATAGAATCCAGCAGGCTGCATCACCCGATGCAGCCTGCTGCTGTTTCAGAAAAAGTTTTGCGAGAAACCTTATGAGGGTTACGCAAGCACGTAGATGCGGTGGCTGCGGTTGTTGAGCCCCGGTGTAAACGCTTCAAGAACGCTATCTATAACCGTAGCTGCCATGTTCTTTACATGCTATTGCGTTGTGCTTTGTACACATCACATTGTGCTTTATAGAAACCGCAATGCGGTTTGTTTACATCGCAATGCAGAATTTAACAAAGATTAAGCTGTTTAATATGTATGCTCCGTGAAGATGAAGTAAATTTGCAGCGGAGATAACAACTATACCATTAGGCGCAAGCAAGAACGCCAAAATCAACCCTAAAATGATAAGAAACGATGCTTGAATACTACTAACAGGCATCGCCGCCCGCGGTCGCGGCAGCCATCGTGTTTACGTGCTTGCGCAATGTTCGTAGTGTTTTCGACAAAAATAATTCTCTACTCGAAGTCACGGATGGTGCGGTAGATGGGTTTGGGTTGGTAGTCGCGGTCGAAGGGGAGGGGGTAGTTGTCGGCGCCGAGCCAGGAGTCGCGGTCGCTGAGGTTCCAGAAGGTGACGCAATCGACTTTGTCGGCGTGGCGGCGCATGACGCGGAAGAGGGCGGCATACTGTTCTTCCTGCTTGTGCTTCTGCTCGTCGGTGATGGTGGCGCCTTCGTTGTGGCTGAACTGCAGCTGACCGCCCATCTCGCGGTTGACGCGGATGTCGAGCTCTGTGACGTGGATGTGATCGACGACCTCGGCGTACTTGCTCACGGCGGCTTCGATGTCCTCTGGGGAGGGGCCATAGATGTTATAGTGGCCCTGCATGCCGATGCCATCGATGGGCACGCCGGCGGCTTTCATGGTCTTGACCATCGTGTAGATGCGGTCGCATTTCACGGGGTCGCACTCGTTGTAGTCGTTGTAGAAGAGGAGGGCGTTGGGGTCGGCCTCGCGTGCGTACTCGAAGGCTTTGCGGATGAACTCGTCGTTGCCGCAGATCTGGTAGAACTTGGATTCGCGCAGGGGCTGGTCGTTGCCGTCGGCGTCGAGGCGTCGCGGGCCGTCGGCGATGCACTCGTTGAAGACATCCCAGCAATAGACGATGTCTTTGTAGCGGTTGACGACGGTGTGTATGTGGTCGCGCATGCGCTGGAAGAGGGTGTCCTTGCTGACGAAGTGGTGGTCAGCGTCGTAGAACATCCAGTCGCACATCTGGTTATGCCACATCAGCGTGTGGCCGCGCAGCTTGATGCCGTTCTGGCGGCAGAAGTCGGCGATGCGGTCGGCGCGCTCCCATGTCCAGGTGTCTGGGCGGGGGTGCACGGAGGCGGGCTTCATGTCGTTCTCAGCGGTCATGCTGTTGAACTCGCGCTTCACGAGAGCGCTCTGCAGTGAGTCGGAGATGTTGCGTTGGTTCACGGCTACGCCAATCATGAAATAGTCTTTGTAGGCGTCTTTCAGGCTCTTGGCCTCCTGGGCGTAGGCTCCGGCGGCCAGGCACAAGGCACAGAGGGGGAGGAGGAGGAATCTTTTCATTATTATGGAGTTTAAGGGGTTCAAGAGTTCAAGAGTTCAAATATTTCTTAACCGCAAAGACGCAAAGTTTTAAAGTCGCTTGTCCTCGGGTAGCTTAGGCTATTGCGCTTCGCGAGGTCGCTGAGCCGAACAAAAGTGCTTCGCACGAAGTTTTGTTCTGGGCAAAGAACGCAAAGATTTTCATGTCCTATAGTTTCTCTGCGCTAGCCTTTGCGGTTAACATTGTTTGCGGGCACAAAAGTAGTCATAATCTGAAAGAGGGCGGTGCTGGGAGAGCAAAAATTAAAGAACATTTTGCTAAAAAACGTTTCATCGAGGACTTTTTTCAGGAAAATGCACTACTTTTGCACGCAATATGAACCGAAAAGCATTGAGATTATGAAAAACAAGAGAATTCTTCCAGTAGTAGTTTTCCTCGCACTCATCGTCATCGTGGCGTGCGTGATATGGCACCCCAACAAAGAGGCCTGCACCCAGGACGAGGCTGCACAGGAGGTGCAGAGCACAGAGCTCATCCGTACCTCGCAGAGCTGGGACGGTGTGGAGCTGCCCGACTACCTGCAGGGCCGCCCCGAACTCGTGGCCGTGAAGTATGTGTTCCCTGCCGGTAAGAAACTCGGCTGGCACCATCACCCGGTGATGAACTACGGCGTGCTGGTGCAGGGCGAGCTGACCATCATCGGTCAGGACGGCAAGACGAAGGTGGTGCATGAGGGCGAGGCTGTCGTGGAGATGGTCAACACCATCCACCACGGCGAGAACCGCGGCACGAAGGACGTGATTCTCTACATGTTCTACCTCGCACAGGAGGGCATGCCGCTGGCTGTGCAGCACCCGGAGATACCGCTGGAGTAAGCTGTCAGAAGATATCGAGTGAGAAGACATCCACCCACGGGAGGATGCCCAGTGTGCTGCTGATCTTGTTGATACAGTCGAGGGCGAACCAGATGCCGCCCGTTTCGTGGGCTGACTGCCCGAACTGGCTGCCCCAGTCTTTCACTTCCATTTTTAAGTTGGAGAGGCCTTGCTCGTCGTGGGCGAAGGCGTAGAAGTGTTCTGCGTTGGCGACGGGCACCGTGAGGTCGGATTTGTTGTGCACGAGCGTGATGTTCTCTTTCTTGCGCGGTGTCCAGCCTGTGCAGAGGTCGTCCTGCTGGAAGGCTGCCATGAACTGCTGTGCGGTGGGCGACGACAGGTCCCGCATCTCCTCGGTGAGGTAGTCCGAGACGGGGATGTAGCCAATGAGATGGTCGAGTTGTCCTACGCTGTACTTCTTGCTGTAGAACCAGTCTTCGATATGGCTGAGCAGCGGTTCTTTAAAGATGTTCGCGTGCGGGATGCCGAGCTGGAAGTATTCGTTGAAGGCGAGGACGACGGCGACGATCGTGGCGGGGTGGTCGCTGTAGTTGTTGATGATGAACTGGCGATAGGTCTCGCAGAGGTCATAGGTGCCGCCGCCGGCTACGGTGTGCGTGATCTGCAGCTCGGGGTGTTGTTCGGTGATGACCCTCACGACGGCCAGGGTGGTCTGTCCGCCTTGTGAGTAGCCCACATTGAAGAGTATTTTGTCGTCCCATTTGAATCCCAGCGTCGGCAGCAGCTTCTTGGCGGCGAGGAGGGCGTCCACGCTGCTTTGTGCGTTGGGGATGCCGATGCCGTAGGCTTGGTGCTTGTCGGCGGTGGCGCCGAAGCCATAGTGGTCGGCGCTGATGGTGATGAGGCCGCTGCCCGCGAGGATTTTCTCTGCTGTCTGCTCGCCGCCGGTGGGTGAGTCATCCTCCTGGAAGGCCGAGACGCGGTTGTAGATGACGAGTCCGCGCGCTTTCTTCTGCAGCTGTTTGACGACCTCGTCGCCGACGGTGATGGCCGCCGAGAGGATGGCGGGGTTGCCGTAGGGGTCGGTGGAGTGGTAGTTGAAATGGTAGGCGGTGAGCTTGGCCTTGTCGTTGCGCACGGTAGCTGTGAGCGTGGGCGCCAGTGGGTCCTCTTCCTCGGGCTCCTCGGGTTGCGGCGGTTTGGGTGTGGCGGAGCCGGGAGTGGTCTCGTCATCGGCACAGGAGGTGAAGGCGACGGGGACTGTAGCGAAGGTTACAAGGATGGCGAGGAGGGATAGAAGCTGTTTCACGGGGCGGTTTGTGTGTTTGTTTTGCGGGCAAAAGTACGGGTTTCTGCTGAAAAAGCAAAAAAATATGCTAAAATATGGTGTCGGCGATTAAACTATTGCGCGAAATGGGTGTCAATACTTATGCCAACCCGCAAAAGAGGGCACATGAAATTGATTAGATTTTGGATGGCGGTGGCACTCGTGGTCGCCGCCATCTTTTTATGCCCCGAACCCGCACAAGCACAATGGTTCAATGTCCGTGGAACTGTCTATGAGAGTTCTACGCTAAAGCCGTTGCCCGGCGCCAATGTGGCCGTCAACGACTCCACGGGCAAAATGGTGGCGGGTAGGCAGACGCAGGAGAACGGCTTGTTCCTCATCCCCGGTGTACCAGCGGGAAAATATACGGTGAAGGTGTCGTTCATGGGCTTCAAGGCACAGACATTCCAACTCAACCTCAGCGGCAAGAGCGGCAACAAGCGGGTGCAGGACATTCTCCTGCGCGAAGATGCCACGATGATGGCGGAGGCTGTGGTGGAGGGTAAGCTGCCGGAGATGACGGTGGTGGACGACACGGTGATGTACAACGCCGCCGCCTTCACGGTGCCGCCGGGCTCGATGGTGGAGGAGCTCATCAAGAAGCTGCCGGGCATCGTCATCGACGAGGATGGCAAGATCACGCACAACGGCAAGGAGGTGCGGCAGATTCTCGTGGATGGCAAGGAGTTCTTCGGGCGCAACCAACAGACGGTGCTCAAGAACATCCCCGCCGACATCGTGGATAAGGTGAAGGCCTATGATAAGCAGAGCGACCTGGCACGCATCACTGGCATCGACGACGGCGAGGAGCAGACGGTGCTGGACCTCGAAATCAAGAAGGACAAGCGGCGCGGATGGTTCGGGCGCGCGACGGGCGGCTACGGCACGGAGCGGCGCTACACGGGCCACGCTGACGTCTATCGCTTCCTGGACAAGCAGAAGGTGGGCGTCGTGGGCAATGCCAACAACACCGACGGCAACGGTATGCGCGACAACCAGGATGTGGCGGCGAGCCTCAACCTGGAGTGGAAGAAGCTGGAGCTGAACGGCGGCGCCACAGGGCGCTTCAACCAGTCGCGGGGCTCCTCGTGGAGCAACTCGCAGAACTTCGAGAACCGCACGGCAGCCTACAGCAACCGCGAGAGCAGCAATGCGGGCCACGGCGCCTCCTTTGAGTCGCGCTGGCGCATCGAATGGAAGCCGGACACGATGACCAACATCCTGATGCGCCCGGAGTTCACGTTCAACAAGACCGACAGCCGTTCGCGCAACGAGAGCGCCACATTCAGCGAGAATCCCTATGACTACGCCACCGACCCGCTGAGGCAGCTGGAGCAGCTGCGCGGCATCGGCGTGAACCACAATCTGACAGCCAACCAGAACGACAACCGCGCCATCTCGGGCAACCTCTCCATACAGGTGAACCGCCGCCTGCGCAAGGCCGGGCGTAACATCACCTTCAACCTCAACGGAGGCCTGAACCAGAACGACGGCAACACCAGCAACTACTCGCTGATTGACTACTACCAGCTGTTGGCGCGCACGGGCGGCGACTCCATCTATCACAAGATACAGTACGACGACGCCTACAGCGCAGGGCGCAACATCTCGGCACGCGTCTCCTACACCGAGCCGCTGGCGACGGGGCATTTCCTGCAGTTCTCCTATAACTACTCCTACCGCTTCACGGACCGCCGCCGCGATGTGGCCAGCATCTTCGATCCCTTCGTGACGGCCTACGGGTTGGATGTAGAGAACTACGAGGGACACCTAGGCCTCGCCACACCCGACACGGCGCAGTGCAGCTACACCAAGAACCACTACCAGAACCACGACGCACGCGTGCAGTACCGCTTCATCACGTCCAAGGTGCGCCTCAACGCGGGCATCAACGTGCAGCCGCAGGTCAACGAGGTGGACTACACGAAAGGCTTCAAGCACTACGATGTGTCGCGCACCGTCGTGAACTGGTCGCCGACCATCAACTTCCGCTACCGCTTCTCGCGCCAGCACCAGATAGAGGCGCGCTACGGCGGGCAGAGCGGACAACCCTCCATCACCGACCTCATCCCTGACACGCTCTCCAATGCCAACCCGCTGAACATTCGCATCGGTAACCCGGCGCTGAAGCCCAGCTTCACACATAATGCGAGGGCGGAGTGGCGGCTCAACATCCCCGACCTGCAGCGCACCTTCAACCTCAATGCCAGCGCCCGCACAACACAAAACGCCACCGCCAACCGCACAGAATACAACGAGCAGACGGGTGGGCGCGTGAGCATGCCCGTGAACATCAACGGCAACTGGAACGCCAGCACGAACTTCAACTTCAATACCGCCCTGCGTGACCGACGCTTCCGCATCAACACCAACACCTCCTATAATCACACCACCGCCAACGGCTATGTCTATCGTTCGGCGGAGAAGGCGACGGTGAAGAATGTCGTGAACAGCAACAATGTCCACCAGAGCGCACGCTTCACCTACCGCCAGGATTTCGATGTGGTGCCCGTCTATGCCGACGATGCCCTCGACGGCGACGAGCCTATATCGTGGCTCAAGAACTCGCTGGAGCTGAACCTCAACGTGGGCGGTAGCTACAATGCCTCGCGCGCGACGGCCACGTCGGCCTCAGACCTCGACACCTACAACTACTCGGCAGGCTTCAGCGGCATCCTGAACTTCTATTTCGGGCTGAACATCTCAACAGACCTGAACCTGCAATGTCGTCGCGGCTATGCCGATGAGGTGATGAATACCAACCAATGGATATGGAATGCTCAAGTCAACTACTCCTTCCTGAAGCGGAGGAATGCGATGTTCACCCTCCGCTGGAATGACATCCTGCGACAGCGCGATATGGTGAACCGCAGCGTCACGGCGACAGCGCGTACGGACGGCGATAGCGAGCGCGTACTCTCTTATGTCCTCCTCACTTTCACCTACCGTTTCCACATCTTCGGAGGACATTCCTTGAACCCTTGAACTTCTTAAACCCTTAAACTTTTTAAACTCTTAAAAAGGAGCTGGAACCTCGAAGCGCAGGCGCTCGCCTGTCGTGGGATGGGTGAACTCCAGGGCCTCGGCATGGAGGTAGAGGCGGTCGGCGACGTGACCGTAGAGGCGGTCGCCAAGGATGGGGGTGTGGAGGCCTTCAGGCGCGGAGGCGTGGACGCGCAGCTGGTGGGTGCGACCCGTCTGGGGGTAGAAGGCCACGCGCGTCACCCTTTGTCCCTTGTGATCCTCTGTGCCAAGCACCACGTAGTGTGTGACGGCTTCCTTGCCTTGCTCGTGATCCACGTGCTGATGCGGCATATCGTCGAGGTCGGGGCCGATGGGCAGCGATAGGATGCCCTCGCCCTGTGCGATAGGTCCTTCGAGTAAGGCTATATATTTCTTTTTCACTTCGCGACGCTCAAACTGCTGACACAGCGCCCGATGGGTGCGGGCTGTCTTGGCGAGGACCATCACCCCGGATGTGTCCTGATCCAGGCGATGCACGATGACGCTGCCCTCGATGCCGGGCCACAGACGAAGGGCCTCATCGAAGAGGTTGGCCTGGTCGGAGCGCCCCGGGATGCTGCACCAGCCCTCGGGTTTCTCGATGACTGCCAGCTGCTCGTCCTCCCATAGCACGCGTACGGGGCGCAAGGCCTGCTCGTAGTGACAGGCGGGGTCGGCCTCCACGTTTAGGCCGCGCAGCATGTGTCCCAGGATGGGACGGCATTTGCTATGGCAGGCAGGGAAGAAAGCGCCAGGCTGACGGTAGTGCTTGGGGTTGGAAGGTCCCCACCAGAACTCGGCCATCGCCAGCGGTTGCAAGCCCAGTCGATAGGCCGTCTGTAGCAGTTTCGGTGCACAGCACTCGCCAGCGCCGGAGGGGATGTAGGCACCCTGCCAGATATCGAGGAGGTTCTTGGATTCGCCTTCAGCGTTCAGCATCTCGAACTGCTCGAAGAGCCATTGCTGGAGGGCTTCGCTGCGGCGCTTGCGCTCCTCGAAGAGCTCACGGGAGAGGGCGTTGTGGGCCGTCATCTGTTGTTCGAGCGCTGCAATCTCTTCCCTGTGCAACAGCTTGGCACGGTGGATGTTGGCTTTCAGGAATTGGCGCTGGCGAATGTAGGCGGGCGCATCCTCCTGTTCCTCTTTAGGAAGCTTGTGGGCATCGGATTCCGCTTTCGCTTGGGAGATGGCGGCATCGCGCTCCTGCAGGAGTGCTGTCAGGCGCTGGCGGGCTTGGCGAATCGCTTCGTTCGCGTGCAGCTCCTCCATACGGTGGCTGAGGGCCATGATGGCGGCCTGCTCGCGCTGGAAGTAGCTGTCGGGAGCCAGGTAGTCCACGACGGGCGGAACAAACCACGGATGCGAATAGCTGCGCATCAGCTGACCGGAGTAAGCCGCAAGAAAAAATAAATTTTCACTATTCACTCCTTCATTCTTCACTCTCACCACCATAACTCCGAACATCTTCCCTTCCGTGACGCCCATCTCGCGCAGCTGTTGCTGTACGATGGCGGCAGCCCTCACACATAGCGGGTGGGGTGTATAGCGAAACGGAAAGGTGAAGGCGGTGGGCAGCGTGTCGTCCTGCTGCTCGAAGGGGTGAACGTAGGCGGGGAGGGCGACCATGATTATGACAGCTCCAGCTTAAAGCTCTTACCGAGGGAGATGAGCGACGAGTTGAGGTCGCAGAAATGGCGCAACTGCTCGCGCTTGTTGCGGGGCTTGATGACCTGCTCTCCCTGCTCGGGGATGCGGAAGGTGATGGTGATGCCGCTGTGCTGCAGCGGAGCCTGCATGAAAGCGGTGATACGCTGCGCAATCTTGCTCAGCATATCAGCAATCTCCTGGTTCTCCACGAGCACCTCGATGCGGCCCTCGTGGGCATCCGTGATGGCGGGTTGCATGATCTTCATGCGTTGTGCCAGCGCGGTCTCTTCCTGGGGCATCGTGTTGATGAAGGCCTGCCATTGCAGTAGCACTTCCGTAGATACAAGGTCGCGGTTCTCATGGGGAGCGGCGACGGGTGCCTCCTCGACGGTGGTCGGGGTGACGACGGGTGTGGATGTGGTGGCTGCGTTGGCCGCCGTGCGGTGGATGGAGGGCGCCAGCTTGCCCATTTTCAGGGTGGGACGTTTGGGCGTCGTCGCGGAGGGGAGGGGGATCTTCCGGTCCAACGGATTGGGCACGTTGGACGGGGGCGTGGGTTGCGCGGATTGTGTGGGAGTAGAGGCGGCACTCTCAGTTCCCCTCCCTATTGGGGAGGGGTTAGGGGTGAGGCCTGCAGTCTCCTTGGCAGCTGCTGCCAGGAGGCTGAAGATGGGTTTTAAGATACGTACGGGGCGGCGCCCCGCACCAGGCTCATCGTCGGTGGCCTGGGCACACTCGATGAGTGTGAGCTCCACCTGCAGGCGCTTGTTGCGGCTGGTGCGGTAGGCCTGGTCGCAGTCGTTGCAGAGGCGGATGGCGCGATAGAGCCATTGGGCCTTGCAGCGCTTGGCCTGCTCGACATAGCGTTGGCGGATGTCATCGCTGACCTCCAGAAGCGAGGCGGTCTGCGGGTCGTGGCACACGAGGACGTCGCGCAGGTGGCTGGCGAGACCGCTGATGAACGGGCCGCCCTCGAAACCTTTGCCGAGGATCTCGTTGTAGAGCAGCAGGCTCTCGCTGATCTTCTTCTCCAGCATGAAGTCCACGAGGCGGAAGTAGTAGTCGTAGTCGAGGACGTTGAGGTTCTCGATGACGCGCTGGTAGGTGATGTCGCCGCCAGTGTAGCTGACGACCTGGTCGAAGATGCTGAGGGCATCGCGCATGCCGCCGTCGGCCTTCTGGGCGATGACGTTCAGCGCTGCGGGTTCGCAGGTGTAGCCTTCCTTCTCTGCCACGTAGGCGAGATGCTTCACCATGTTCTCCACGCTCATTCGCTGGAAATCATAGATCTGGCAGCGGCTGAGGATGGTGGGCAGGATCTTGTGCTTCTCGGTGGTGGCGAGGATGAAGATGGCATGGGCGGGCGGCTCTTCGAGGGTCTTCAGGAAGGCATTGAAGGCAGCGGTGGAGAGCATGTGCACCTCGTCGATGATGAACACCTTGTACTTGCCTATCTGGGGCGGGATGCGCACCTGCTCGATGAGGTTGCGGATGTCATCGACGGAGTTGTTCGAGGCGGCATCCAGCTCGTGGATGTTCAGCGAGCGCTGCTCGTTGAACGCCTGGCAGGACTCGCACTCGTTGCAGGCCTCGCCGTCGTCGTGCGGGTAGAGGCAGTTGATGGTCTTGGCGAAGATGCGGGCGCAGGTCGTCTTGCCCACGCCGCGCGGACCGCAGAAGAGATAGGCATGCGCCAGCTTGTTGGCCTTGATGGCATTCTTCAGCGTCGTGGCTATCGCGCCCTGACCGACGACGGAATCGAAGGTCATCGGGCGGTATTTGCGTGCTGATACGATGTATTCGGACATATTATTCTTGGTTTTGCGGGCAAAATTACATAAAAAGATTGAAAAAACGACGTCGAACGAAAAAAACTTTCAATATTTCAATCACCAACTCTAAACTTTTGCTTATCTTCGCGGCGAGAATGAAAGAAAATAAGGAATAATGAGCAAGTTTTTAACCTATTGGAACTATGTGCGACGCTACAAGTACTGGGTCGCCATCTTCATCTTCCTGCTGATCATCGGCGTGCTCGATGAGAACAGCCTCTATGTCCGCTACCAGCGACAGGTGGAAATCGGTAACCTGAAGCGTGAGATTGACAAGTACCAGGCCGAGTACGACGCTGAGACCGAGCAGCTTAACGCGCTGGAGAACAATCCAAAGGCTGTGGAGCGCATGGCGCGTGAACGCTATCTCATGAAGCGCGCCAACGAAGATTTGTATGTTTTCTCCTATGATGAATGAGCTGACGAAAACGCAACTCCTGCTGCAGCAGATGGCGGCTGTGCTGATGCTCATCGGCGCGGCGGGCTTCATGCTGATGCCGTTGTGGGGGACGGTGGTGTTCACCGTAGGCGCACTCGTCTTCGTGCCGCTGCAGATGCTGCAGCGCTATGAGGGCAAGAACTTCGTGCTCCGACGCCTGCGCCGACAGCAAATCCTCGGTGGCATAGCCCTGCTGTGCACCGCCTGTTGCATGATCATGCAGGTGGGGCGCTTCGGCTTTGCCATTAGGAACGAGTGGGTCGTGTGCCTCACCGTAGCCTGTATTCTGGAACTCTATACCGCTTTCCGCATCCCTGCTGAGTTGAAGAAAGAAGAGGGTGGAGGGAAAGCCAATATTTAACACATCACGCAAAAGACATGAAGGTTTTATATTACGCCTACCAGATTCTCATTTCGCCGCTGCTGTTGCTGCTGACGTTGCTGACGGCACTTGCCACCATCGTGGGCTGCCGCGTGGGAAATGCTGCGTTCTGGAGCTACTATCCCGGCAAGCTGTGGTCGCAGGCTATGATACGTTTGCTCTTCCTGCCCGTGAAGGTAGAAGGGCGCGAGCACATGGACCCGCAGCAGAGCTATATCTTCATTCCCAACCATCAGGGTGCCTTCGACATCTTCCTCGTCTATGGCTTCCTGAACCGCCCGTTCAAATGGATGCTGAAGTCGGAACTGCGCCGGATGCCGTTCATCGGCAAAGCCTGCGAGAGTGCTGGCTTCATCTTCGTGGATCAGAAGGGCGGCCCCAGGAAGATCAAGGAGACGCACGACCGCGCACGGCAGGTGCTGCAGGGGGGTGTGTCGCTGGTGGTGTTCCCCGAGGGCGCCCGCACATGGGACGGCCGCTTGCGCAAGTTCAAGCGTGGCGCCTTCCAGCTGGCTACGGAGCTGCAGCTGCCCCTGTTGCCCATCACCATCAACGGTTCCTTCGAGGTGCTGCCGCGCAGCAAGGGCTATGTCAACCTGGTTAACTGGCATCCACTGACGATGACCATCCACCCCGCCATCACGCCGCCCGCACCCTCAGAGGACGCTGCACAGAACACCGAGACGGAGCGCGTCATGATGCAGCAGGCGTATGACATTATCAACGGCAGTCTTAAGACCAAGCCCATCGAACCTGAAGAGGGCACTTACAATCCCGAGGATTAAAGTACAATGATATGAAGCAATACAGCATACAGACATTCTTTCTCCACATCCTGTTCCTTGTCGTGGCTTTTGCGCTGACGGGATGCAAACCGCATATCGATATTCAGGGCACCAGCTCCATCCCCGAGCTGGAAGGCCGCACGCTATACCTGCGCGTTTATCGCGACGGCGACCTGCAGGCCATCGACTCAGCCAGCGTGACACACGGAAAGTTTGCCTTCAGCGGCCCGGAGCAGGACACCACCTGCATGGTCTTCCTCTTTCTGGATGAGCAGAGCGTGATGCCTTTTGTGCTGGAGCGTGAGACACCGCTAACGATGACACTCGACGAGAATGAAAATAAGGTGGAAGGTTCTGCACTCAACGACACGCTCTTCGCTTTCATCCGCCGCAAGACCTTGCTCGATGAGCAGATAGCCGCACTCCCGCGCCGCGAGAGTCGTATGATTCTCGACGGCTATGACCACGATGACATCCTGCGCCAACTGAGCCAGGAGGCTGCCATCCTGAATGCCCAGGAGAACGAGCTTGTGGCGCGTTTCATCAAGGACAATATGGACAACGTCTTGGCGCCCGGCATCTTCATGGTCGTCACCTCCAGCCTGCCGCCCATGCTCACCCCGCAAATCGAGGAGCTCGTCACCCTCGCCTCACCCCAGTTCCTCAACGATGCCTATGTGCAGGAATACCTCCGCATCGCCCATGAGAACATGGAGAAAATGAGTGAATAAAATCCCCCGCCATCATGAAACAAACAAACAAAAAGACCTGGCTGCTCATTGCTGTAGTGGTTATCCTCGCGGCGGCCGTAGTGTTACTGAAGGTGAATGGTGGCTGTGCCAGTCGCTGCGAACAGGCTTTACTCATCCCGCACGCACCGGACTATGCTGACACGACGATGTGGTACTGTGTGGACGGTGATTCGGCGGGCACAGGGGCCGATGTATTTTACGTCGTTTCTACATGGGAGGCGGACTACGACACCATCGTGGATGGTCGTGCTGCCACGTTTCACTATGCCGATGTGTGGCGCCCGCAGCACCGCGAGCGTATGGGGCGTGAGATCAGCGCCGTGGCAGCATATATGTCTTCTGGCAATCGCTTCTACGCGCCCTTCTACCGCCATGCGACCATCGAGGCGTTCTTGACGCTCAACGAGGACACGATTCGTGAACGTTGTCGCCTTGCGATGGATGATGTGTGCACAGCATTCGACCATTTCCTCGCGCAGCGCGATGCCACCCGTCCGCTCATCATCGCGGGCTTCAGTCAGGGCGGTATGGCAGTGGTGGAACTGCTCAGGCACATGAGCGACGAGACCTACCGTCAGCTGGCAGGTGCCTATGTGCTGGGCTATAAGGTTACGCCTGAGGACACCGTGCAATGCAAGCACATCAAGGCTGCACAAGGTGCTACGGATACGGGTGTCACCATCTGCTATAACACCGTGAAGGATGTGAAGTACATACAACCCGTCATTGCGGCCACCTGCATGGGCATCAACCCTGTGAACTGGCGCACCGACGCGACACCCGCCACGCTCCACGACAGCATCACCGTTGCACTCTCACCCGAATACCACGTCCTGGTGGTCAGCGGCTACAGCGGTTCGGAATATCCTCCCTATAAGAACTTCATCAACGTGGGCGATATCCACAGCTGCGAGCCGTGGCTCTACAGCGAGTGCCTGCAACAGAATATCAATGCCCGCGCTGAGGCGTGGCGTGCTGTGTCAGCCTCTGGTACTCAGCCTGCGCCTTCTTCATCTGCGCCATAAAAGCCTCGCTGTTTTGCAGGGCGCAATAGCCGATGCTAGCGGCTGTGCGACTGGCATCCACATCGCTCTGCCAGTGGGCACCCACGATGACGCGGCTGTTGCCGTAGTCCCACCCGCGGCTGAAAATCTCGTTGGCACGTGCAGGAGCTACTTGTGCCAGAATCAGCGAGATTGTCCATCCTCGCAGGCTGTGGCCGCTGGGGTAGCTGCCATCGCCGAGCAACGCATTCTCTTCGTGGGACGGCATTGCATCGTTGAAACGCTCGAAGGGGCGCTGGCGCTTGTAGAAAGCCTTGGGCTCTATGCGCATCGGGTCGGTGGTGGCAAGGCTTGTCTGCAACAGCTTGAAGATCTCGGGCGTGCCCGTCGGGGTGATCTCCAATCCTAAGGCATCCTTCCACTGGCGGAAGATTTTGACGAAGTCGTTCCATTCCGCATCAGCGATGGCCTGTGCCACGCGGATGCTGTCCTGGCGTTGCTGCCTGCCCCAACCGAAGCGCACCACATCATTGGCAAACTCAGGGCTTTCGAAAGCCGGCGGCGCAGGAATAATCTTAATCAGCTTGGGCATCTGCTCTAAACTCAGGTAGGGTTGCACCGAGTCGGACTGTGCTGCCACTTGCATCGTAGCCATCATAGCGGCTACGGCCATCAAAAGTGTCTTTTTCATATAACTATGTTTTGTTTCGTATATTGTGGGAATATCTGTCGCGTTCACTCTCCCCAGGATTCTCGGTCGAGGTTGCGGTAGCCGACAGCTTGCTCTCCAGAAAGTATGCGCCATCCTTCACCCATGTTCTTATATCGTTATCTTTTAAAATATATAGCCTTTTATCCTCTTCACTTAAGAATCCTAAATCCATGAGTTCTTTAACCATTTTGCCACCATGCATGATACCTATTACATGATTATCTTTTATTAGTGGGCTTCCGCTGGTATATCAGCTATTTGTGGCCTCTGCTTATTTGGCTACAATCTTATTGTTGCCCTGAATGTAGATGCCACCCTTGTCTATCTTGTTGACGCGTACACCGCTCAAGTGGTAGATAGGCTGTGCATTTTTGGGGGCTTCTGGGATGCGAGTCACACCTGTTTCGATAAAATCATATTCCGTAATCTTCCAGTCGGTTGCCCAATTGTAGGCATCGGCTTGAACCTTGCCGCCGGATGCCTTGTATTTACCGCCCATATCACCATTCTCAGAAGATGCAGACCACACACCATTGATGCGCATGGACAGACAACCGGCGGCAACACCGGGCTCGATGGTATAAATGGCCCCCGTGGCATCCACACCCTCGTATGTCAGGTAACGGCCTTCTGCCTTGGCGGATTCAAACTTCCAGCCACCATCCACCTTCACAGCCTTCCAGCCGCCATCGCTTTCGGTAGGAGCGGTTGTGCTCATCGAACGGGTTGTACCGTCGTAGTAAACGTAGTTGGTGGTACCACCATTGCGGGCAACATATCCCGCGATGGTATATAACTGGCCGTCCTTGACATAGACGGGCTCAGTCTCTGTGAAGATCCAGTCGGTTGACCAGGAATATGAATTCTGAACGCGTTGGCTTGACGACTTGTAGGCGCCGCCCATGTCACCCTTCTCTGATGATGCAGACCATACGCCATTGATTTTCATGGAGACGCACCCGTCGGCAACGCCCGACTCGATGGTATAGATGGCACCTGTGTTGTCTGTTCCGTCGTAAGTCAAGTACTGACTGTCATCCTTGGCAGACTGGAACTTCCAGCCGCCATCCACCTTGACGGCTTTCCAGATGCCATCATTGCCGGTGGGTTCGCTTGTGCTCATGAAACGGGTGGTGCCGTCGTACATTACATAGTGGGTGGTTTGTGTGGAGTGGTTAATGACAAAGCCTGCTATGGTGTAGTACTTGCCGTCCTGCACATGCAGGTGTTCGAATTCTGAGGCATCTACCTCGACAATCTTGTACTTACAGCCGTCATCACTCAGATTGCTGCCGTTGCCCCAGTTCAGAATGTTGTAGGGGGTATTGTTCTGCTGATTGAGCTGGTTCGTGCCGCTTTTGATAATAAATAGCCCAGGGGTGTTGCTCTCGACAAACGACCATCCGCTGGCGGGTTTTGCCTTTGTCGTGGAAATGGGCGAGGTCATGGCCATGTAGGAGCCGTCATAGACGCTCTTGATGTCGAAAGAGCCATCGTTGCGACCTTCCAGCTGCCATACCTGACTGTCGAAGGCAGTTAGTGGCAGGCCGGACATGGTGGTGCCGCTGCCGTTGTTCGTCAGATAGCGGGAACCGCGGTTGGGAGTATAGAGGCGGAAGTACTTGCCTGCTGTGTTAGCACTTGTGGGAGCAATCACCTCGAGACCCGCCCGCAATGCATTGACGGCATTAGTCATCTCCTCATCGATGATGGTCTGCTGGGCCAGCACGTTGAATGCGGCGTCCTCGGCAGTCCTGAAGGCGCTGACGCCAGCTTCAGTGTAGTCGCCGACGTTTGTTCCTGCCACAATGTCGCGACCATCCGTGATGGCTGTTCCGATGGTGTTGCGGCGCGTGGACATGGCATAGTTGGTGTTGCCTGTCTCAACGGATACGGGAACCAGCTGGTTGGTGCCAAAATCGGCATTGTAGGCGGCAGCCATCGCATTGGCAAAGACTACGCTTCCTTTTCCGAGGAGGTATTGGTTGCTGTTGACGTAGTTGCCATCCGCATTGTCACCATTGAGCAACGGGGTGTAAGTATCTACGAACTTGACATTCGCGTCGCCGGCTGCGAGCGTGTTTTTTAACCAGTTGTTGAAGGTGGTGATGCGGCCTGTATTCAGAGAGGCATTGTTGTAGCGGGGATGGATGGCCATCACATAGATCTTGGCTGTCGGGGCTTTCGTCTTCAGTCTGGTGATGAGTGCTGTGTAGTCTGACTGCACTGTCGCCATCTCGGTAGAGCCTGTGACATCGCTGGTTCCTGTGTAAACAAAGATGGCTCTCGGACAACCAGACTTGTCGGCGCCTGTGGCAGCCCATGTGGCATCCACTTCCTTGCTGGTAGTGGCGATGTCTCCGCTGTTGTTCCAGCCCGTGCCGCGGTTCTTGATGTTGGGGTTGCCCAGCAGCTCCCACCATTCGGCCGTCTTGATCTCGGCATCGCCGAATATCATGATATCATCGTTGCTGATGGGCATCACCGAGAACATGGTGGCACGTCCTCCGTGCATACTGGTGAGGCCGTCCTGACGCTGAACGGTGGAGAGGTCTCCGTTGACATCATCGTACACGCTGGTGACATTTTCGCCCAGATAGGGTAGGATGGCATGACACCATATCTTATAGGCAGCGGCATTGGGGTGGAGGTTGTCATTGCTCCAGGCACCGCCGTTAGCCAGATTCTGCAGTGCGTCGTAGATATCTACGAAGGTGAGGAGGGCATCGTTCGACGTGTTGATGTACTCCTTCAGGATCTCGTTGTAGTGCAGCCACGTTGCCCGCACACGATTGCCGGTGCTGTTGTTCAGAATCGGGTACAGGTAGATGTGTGTGCTTGGCGAACGCCGGTGGATGCGATTCACCATGCTCTTGACATAGCTGAGCACCTGCTCGGGGGTGAAGTTGAGGCCGCCACTGGTAGCGATGTCGTTTGTGCCAATCATCAGGAACACTTTGGAAGGTCCGTTGGCAATGTAGCTCTCAATGTTCTCGCTCTGCTCCGTAGAGTAGGAACCCGAATTGCCGCGGTTGCAGATGGGAAGGTAGTTGCCGTTGGCATCACGGAACACCTCCTGCCAGATATGCATATCGGTAATGCTGTTACCGATCATCAGGATGCTGCCCGCCTTGGGAGACAACACCTTGAAACCGTCATAGCGTGCTGTGCGGAATGGACCGTCGGCCCATGATAAAACGATGCCGCAGATGAGCAACATCAGTGTAATTAAGGCCTTTTTCATAGTTGTAACTTATTGGTTGAGTTATTTAATTTCCGTTTGTCTATTCACCATCTGACGATTTATCATTTACCGTTTATTGTCACTCTCCCCACGTTTCGCGGTCGAGGTTGCGGTAGCTGACGGCCTCAGAGAGGTGATGGGTTTGGATGTCGGGGGAACCTTCGAGGTCGGCGATGGTGCGAGCGAGACGGAGGATACGGTCGTAGGCACGGGCGGAGAGCTGAAGGCGGTTGATGACCTCGCGGAGCATGGCCATGTCCTGTGGGGCAGGAGTGGCATACTGGCGCATGAGGGCCGATGTCATCTGAGCATTGCAGTGGATGTCCGGGTAGGCGCGGTAGCGCTCCTCCTGGATCTTACGGGCTGCGATGACACGTTCCCTAATGACTGAGGAGTGCTCGCCAGGTTCCGTGCGGCTGAGGTCGTTGAATGAGAGTGGTGTAATCTCAATCTGTATGTCGATGCGGTCGAGAAGGGGACCGCTGATCTTGTTCATGTATTTATGTATCTGTCCGGGGGTGCACTGGCAGGGTTTCGTGGGGTGGTTGTAGTAGCCGCAGGGACAGGGGTTCATGGAGGCCACAAACATGAAGTTACAAGGATATTCGATGCTGTACTTGGCGCGCGATACGGTGATCTTGCGATCTTCGAGCGGCTGGCGTAGCACCTCGAGAGCCGCACGCGGGAACTCCGGTAACTCGTCGAGGAACAGAACGCCATTGTGTGCCAGCGAGATCTCGCCAGGCATGGGATTGACGCCGCCACCCACAAGAGCCACCTGTGAGACGGTGTGATGCGGTGCTTGGAAGGGGCGCTCGCTGATGAGGCCAGTGCCGCCCTTGAGCTTGCCGGCAACGCTGTGTATCTGTGTTGTCTCCAAACTCTCGGCTAGTGATAGCGGTGGCAGTATGCTGGGCAAGCGTCGAGCCATCATGCTCTTGCCGGCCCCCGGAGGACCTACCATAATCAGGTTATGCCCGCCGGCTGCTGCCACCTCGAAGGCGCGCTTCACATTCTCCTGTCCCTTGACGTCGGCGAAGTCGAGGTGGAGTTCTTCGTGGTGGGCGAAGAACTCGGCGCGGGTGTCAATGACGGTGGGCTGCAGTTTGTCTGACAAACCGTTGAGGAACTTGATGACTTGTTGTATGCTGCTGGCGCCATAGACTTTGAGCCGGTTCACGACGGCGGCTTCATGGACGTTCTGCTCAGGCACGATAAGGCCTTCGTAGCCCATCTCGCGGGCTTTGATGGCGATGGGCAGCGCCCCGCGGATGGGTTGCAGGCTGCCATCGAGGCTGAGCTCGCCGACGAGCATGAAGTGGTCGGCATTGTTGGAGGTGACGATGGCATTGGCCATCAGGATGCCCATGGCGATGGGGAGGTCGAAGCCGGTGCCCTCCTTGCGGATGTCGCCGGGGGCGAGGTTGACGGTGATGTTCTCCTTCGGCATCTTGAGGCCTATGTTGGTGAGGGCTGCCTCGATGCGACTGAAACTTTCCTTGACGCTACTGTCGGGGAGCCCTACGATGATTTTATGTTCTGATGCCTCGCTGGAAGCGGGCACAACATTCACCTCGATGGTCACGGGGATGGCAAGAATTCCATTGACACTGGCGGAATAGGTCTTTGCAAGCATGTGATGAGTTGATTTTGCGGACAAAGGTAATAAAAATATGGAAAGAAAAGGTGCATGAAAGCATGAAATGTGTGTGAAGAGGCAAAGTTTTTCTAGTTTTTTTGCTGTTCGTAAGATAATTATTAGTAATTTTGCAGGCAAAACCCTATAAACCTAACTCTTAATAACGTTAAACAAATGAAACCAACCCTCTTTCTTCTTGCTGCCGGCATGGGCAGCCGTTATGGTGGTTTGAAGCAGCTTGACGCGCTCGGCCCCAATGGTGAAACCATCATGGACTACTCCATCTACGATGCCATTCAGGCTGGCTTTGGCAAAATCGTGTGGGTCATCCGTCGCGACTTCGAAGACCAGTTCCGCAACCAGATTCTGAAGAAGTACGAAGGCCACGTGCCCTGTGAGCTCTGCTTCCAGGCCCTCGACGACCTGCCCGCAGGCTTCAAGGTTCCTGAAGGCCGCATAAAGCCCTGGGGTACGAACCACGCCGTGCTGATGGGTAAGGACATCATCAAGGAGCCCTTCTGCGTCATCAACTGCGACGACTTCTACAACCGCGACGCCTTCATGGCCATCGGCAAGTTCCTGGCCGACCTCCCCGAAGGCAGCAAGGGCAAGTATGCCATGGTGGGCTTCCGCGTCGGCAACACGCTCTCAGAGAACGGCAGCGTGGCACGCGGCGTGTGCAACACCGATGCCAACGGTAACCTCAAGGACATTGTGGAGCGCACCGAGATTGACACCATCGACGGCGAGATCTGCTACAAGGACGGCGACAAATGGGTGCCCGTGGGTGGCGCTAACGTGCCCGTCAGCATGAATATGTGGGGCTTCACGCCCGACTACTTCGCCTACAGCGAGGCGTACTTCAAGGAGTTCCTCTCCGACCCGAAGAACATGACCAACCTGAAGGCTGAGTTCTTCATCCCCCTCATGGTGGATAAGCTCATCAACGATGGCACCGCAACCTGCAAGGTCCTCGACACCACCTCCAAGTGGTTCGGCGTCACCTACGCTGCCGACCGTCCCGGCACCGTTGAGCGCATCAAAAAGCTCGTTGATGACGGTGTCTATCCCTCGCCGCTGTTCTAAAGCACGTATTCCAAAAAGGAAAGAGGACATTCCCGTGTGGGAGTGTCCTCTTTCTTTATGGTTTTAGCTCAGTCGTTGATGGCGCCGCAGTAGGGACATTTGCCTTTCTGCTGCAGGCGTTGATGGCAGCGGCCGCAGAGATAGCAGGCGCGGGCATAGACAATGTAGCGGTAGAAGGCGAAGACGATGTAGGCGAGGGCGAGGATGGCGGCCACCACGATGGGAGCCAGCGAGATGACCAGATAGATAATCATGCAGACGGCCAGCAATGCCAGGAGATAGAGGATGGCCTCGGTGCCTCGCAGCAGGCGCAGGATATCATCGAGCACGGCGATAGACAGCAGGAACAAAGCCCATACGGAACATAGGAAGAAGCAAAGCAGAGAGGGTTGTGAGAACGGGTTCAGGGTGGGATGGAAGTAGAACGTCACCCACATCTGTGGTGCACTGTGCTGGATGAGTGCATAAAGCCATGCGGAGGTGGTGAGGGCGGTTGTGAGCAGCGTCGGGTAGATGCTAGGAATGTCATCGAAGTGAATCATGCGGAAACGCTTACGCCTCACGAGATGCACAAGGGCGATGGCAGCTGCTACGGCCGTAATCATCAGGAACCACAGGACGTGGCCGTTGGAGAAGAACAGGATGAACTGGCTGATGGGGTCGTCGGGCGTAGAGGCTTTGAGGAGGTCACTCTCGTGGAGCCAGCCCATGGTGTCTTGGTCGCGTGCCACCTTCACCCACACACTATCTACCGAGTCTTCGGGGATGGTGGTCATGGCGGCGATGACGATTTGGTTGTGCTTCCATAGCCATACGCTGTCGCTGCTTTCCATGGCACCCTCGCTCCAGTGCATGGGGCGCTCCTCCAACAGCAGGAGACTGTCGGTGTTTACGAGGAGGTTGTAGCCCACGCCGTAGGGGCGGCTGAGACGTTGTGCCGTGCTGTCGGCCGCGCTCTCAGCGGTGTCAAGGATGATGTGCTGGGGTGGGTTGTAGCAGGAGGTAAGGAAGAGCAATAACAGACCCCCCCCCCTGCCCCTCCCTATATGGAGGGGAGTAATTACCTTTGATAATATGTTGGATAGACGTTTCAATTTCTCAATTTCTCAATTTCTCAACACTTGCATCTCACACGCTTTGCAGTCGAAGCGCAAGGGGAAGGTGCGGCCGTCTGAGAGGCGTAGTGAGAGAGGTTCACGGTAGGGAAGACGCTTGCCGTCGCGCGTGCAGTAGCCCAAGGCCTGGCGGAGGCAGAAGCGGCAGGTCATGAGGGGAGCGACGGACTCTCCTCCCTCCCTCCTGGGCCTCACCCCGCCCCCCTCTCCAAAGGGCGAGGGGGACTTTGGGGAGGGAGTAGTTACCTTCGCAGATGAGGGCTTACTGTTTTCTTGAGATTCTACTCCCTCTCTACAAGGTTGAGGCAGGGGAGAAGGCTCGCTGGAAGAGAGTCTGCTTACCATTTGCCTCCTCCACTCTCCCAGCACAGAAGCAGGGATGAACCAATTGTCGGAGAAGCGGATCTCGATATCTTCCTCGGTGCAGGTGTAGGGTGTGTCGCCCAGGCGCATCAGCTGGCGGCGGATATTGTCGGCCTGCGGGGTATGGGCGGGTTCGAGTTCTTGCACGTAGGTGGTAGAGGACACCGAGACGCCCGTTTCTTTGATGGTCAGCGTCAGACGGAAGCCCGTTTCATGGTCTTCGAGAAGCCAGCGGACAGGGATGCGACGGTCTGCGGTGGGGCGGGCGAGTTGGCGCTCGAAGTCGGCGTCGTAATTGCGATAGAGAGGTGTGTCAGGGCGCAGGAGCTTGAGCACGGAAGGGCCGGCGGGATGGATGCGCCCCTGTGCATCTACGCTGTTCACGCGGAAACCGTGCAGCTGGCCGTTAGGAGTAAAGAAGCAGAGGCCGTCGCCGTTATGAATGGTCACCTTGGGGTTCAAGGGTTCGCCCAGCGATTTTGGCGTCAGTGGTTGGTGGATGGGCTCGCGTGTGCGACCATGCAAAAAGTAATCGGTGAAGCCGCGGTTGAAACTCTTCAGCGGGTTGGGCGTGAAGGAGATGGTCGAGGTGCCGAGTGAGGCGCGGCAGTAGTCTTGCGGCCGGCGTGTCAGGATGGCATCGATGCGTTGGCGGTAGTAGGCGGTGATGTTCTTGACGTAGGCGACATCCTTCAGGCGCCCCTCGATCTTGAACGAGGTGATGCCTGCGTCCATCATCGCTTCGAGGTCCGCTGAGCGGTTCATGTCTTTTAAGGAAAGCAGGTGGCGCTGGCGAAGGGGAGAGCCAGCGGGAAGGCCTTCAGGAGAGCCC
>Ga0310691_10000650_pt1 | contig 61595 bp, 50 predicted proteins | sample 176DNAGHGlowgp2_FD_203887 | JGI IMG/M metagenome (GOLD analysis project Ga0310691, IMG submission 203887) | Sheep rumen microbial communities from Palmerston North, Manawatu-Wanganui, New Zealand - 1766 DNA GHGlow gp2 (v2) (version 2) | ecosystem: Host-associated > Mammals > Digestive system >... | reverse complement strand
GATACGGAAAATGATGTAGCAAAATATTACGAAGATAATGATTATATAGAACTAAAAAAATCTCTCTTTATTAAAAAACAGGCAGATAAGAATTCGGGCTGCTTTATTTTTCAGCCGGTAGCCCAGGGAACTCTGCAGTACGGATATTTGTTTTGTAAGGCAGAACGTACTGATTTTGGCATGAACAATATTCTGCTTAAGGTAATTACCAGTGTAATTGTACAGGCTTATGATTACACCAAAACTCTTAAGCAGAAAAATCTTCTTGAGACAATGAATAAAGAGCTGAAGGAAAAGAATATTGACCTTAGCATAAGTTCTAAAACAGATGAACTTACAAAGCTTTTGAATCGCCGAGGTTTTATGGAATACGGCCAGAAGCTGATTTTCTTTTCTCAGGAAATTGACAATGACGGTGTTGTCTTCTTTGCAGATCTGGACGGCCTTAAGAGAATTAATGATAAATATGGTCACGAATATGGTGATAAGGCAATTATCGGTGTAGCAGAGGTTTTAAAAGCTGCCTTCAGAAAAATGGATATTATCGGAAGGTTAAGCGGCGATGAATTTGGAATTATTGCTTCCGGAATGGATACAACACATATTGATAAGCTTAGGGAAAAAGTTGATTCCATGTGTGCTGATTATTCTGAAAAAAATAAATTTCCTTTCCTGCTTTCCGTGAGCCTTGGAGTAAGCAGTTTTGATTATATGAATAAAGATTTGAATGAACTTTTGATGGCTGCTGATCAGAGTCTTTACGAGCAGAAGAAAATACATCATGCAAGAATTAAAATTTAGTACAAGCCAGACTGAGCGGCTGGATGAGTTTTTGCGAAGGGAACTGCCACATGCGGTGGTTGAGTGTGCGGGTTCTAAGCGGTCCCTGAGCGGAGTCGAAGGGATCGAAACCACGCAGAAAAACGAAGTTCCGGTTTTTTCAAATTCAAAAATAAGACGTCTCATATTAGCGGGTGCCGTCCAGGTAAACGGCTGCCCCGTTTTGCGCCCTGCTTTTGAACTCCGCGGCCACAGCAATATTACGGTTCGCTTTGAAGCAGATCGCTTCTTTTACGAAAAACAGCCCGACGACCTTGCCTTTGAAATGTCGGACCAGGCCATTTTATATGAAGATGAAAATCTGATTTTTGTTAATAAACCGGCAGATTTTCCTGTTGAACAGACAATTACCGGAAACCGTGCAAATCTTCATGATGCACTGGTTGATTATTTATGGAAGAGAAATCCGTCTCTGCGAAATCCCCCTTATGTTGGAATTATGCACCGTCTGGACCGCACAACCAGCGGAGTAATTATGTTTACAAAAACAAGGTCGGTAAATAAGGAAGTGTCGGAAATCTTTCAGAGTCATAATCTTACCAAGCAGTATCTTGCTGTGGTGGAGGCCCCCCGCGGCACCGATGCCTGTCATTCCGAACACAACTGTAATCACGAACGCAACTGTCATCCTGAACTTGATTCGGGATCTCAATTCACCGTAGAAATGTTCATGGGCCGAATCAATGGAAAATCCCAGCAGGGAAAGTGGGGCCAACTTCCCGAAGCCCGCGACGGCCAGTATTCAAAAACAGACTTCCGTGTCCTAAAGCCGGTCACTGTTGAAGGCCGCAAGTGTCTTCTTATAGAATGCAGTCTTTACACAGGCCGTACCCATCAGATTCGCGTTCATCTGGCAAGCCGCGGCCTGCCGATTCTGGGCGATACTTTATATGGCGGAGCCCCGGCAAAACGCTTATATCTTCACGCAAATCATCTTTCTTTTACTCTGAATGATAAAAACTACGATGTTTCCGCTTCTTTGAATTTATAATAGTGTCAATATTTACCATTGATTTACGGCCTGAATCGTGTTATAATTTTTAGACTGATTTTATAATCAGATTTTAAAAACAGGATGGAAACATATATGTCATTTATCCCATTTTTGCAGGCAGGTGGAGCAGCAAGCGCTTCTACTTCTGGTTCACTTGTAGGAAGCCTTCTTCCTTTTCTGCTCATTATCGTTATTTTTTATCTCTTTTTGATTCGTCCACAGAACAAGAAACAGAAAGAAACACAGAAAATGCTCGACGCATTGAAGAAGGGCGACAAAGTAATCACCATCGGAGGAATCCACGGAACTGTATCTTCTGTTAAAGAAAATACTGTAATCGTAAAAGTTGATGATGACTGCAAGCTCGAATTCAACCGCACAGCTATTTCTTCTGTAGAGCTCACAGAAGCTGAAAAAGCAAAGCTCGCTGAAGAAGCAAAAAACAAAAAACTTTTCAAAGGTAAAAAATCTTCAGACCCTGTAGCAGCAGAAAAAGCTGCTGAAAATGCTGAAGAAAACAAATAATTGGAGTCTATAAAAAAATGAACAAAAGAACTCGTTTATTGGTTCTGCTGGCTGTTATTGCCCTTTGTTTCGTTTTCCTCTGGCCATCAATCAGCTGGTACGGAAGAACACCAAAGGAATTGCAGCAGCTTGCTTTAGGTTCAACAGAAAACATTAAGAACTATGCTGAACTTAAGGCTGCAGAAGATGTACGTAAAATTAAGAAGCTTGATTTGTCTTCTATAATCACAGAAGATTATTCATGGCTTAAAAAAGATGTAAGCAAGAGATACAAGGCTCTTGATAAAAAGGTTCCTGCTGAACTTACATGGAAGGATGTTCTTTCTGCATACGACAGCGAACTTGATTTCCTTACTGTTTTCCAGACACGCTATCGTGAGGAAATCCTTAAAGCAAAGCATTACTACGAAAATTCCGTAAAGCTTGGTCTTGACCTTTCCGGCGGTATGAACATTATCGTTAAGGCAGATCTCGATGCAGCTCTTGAATCTATGGGTGATGCAGTTGCTGCAGAAAATGCCGCTGACTTCAAAAAGGAAGCAATGGCTAATGCAATTGAAAATCTTTCAAGCCGTATCGATAAGTTTGGTCTTACTTCTCCTGTTATCCGCCAGCAGGGCGATGACAGAATCTATATTGAAATCCCTGGTGCTGCTCAGGCAGACGCAATCAATACATTGATTATGGGTAAGGGTATTTTGAACTTCCGTCTCGTAGATATGGAAGCAACAAACCAGTTCAAAGCATACTATGCTCAGAATCCTGCAACAACCTTCAATGCAATCGGCGAATTGATGGATCCTTCTATTATTCCTGAAGACTGTGAAGTTTTCGGTGAATATAGAAAAGACGAATATGGTCTTGATGAACGCTATGACTGGGTTGTTGTAAAGAAGGAAATTGCCCTCGATGGTCAGCATGTAAAATCTGCTATCGTAGGTTCTGATGAATTTACAAATCAGCCGGAGGTTCACTTCCAGCTTGACAGCGAGGGTGCAACAATTTTCGGTGACTTCACAGGTGCTCACGTTGGCGAAAACCTTGCAATCGTAAGTGACAATAAGGTTAAGTCTAATGCCCGCATTCAGACAGCCATCACTGGCGGTTCAGTTTCCCTTTCTGGCGGCTTCAGCTACGAAGAAGCAGACAATATCAAGAAGGTTCTCCAGACAGCATGGCTCAACGTTCCTCTCGAGGTAGAAAGCCAGCAGGTTATCGGCGCTTCTCTTGGTGAAGATGCAATCCGTGCAGGTGCCAAGGCTATTCTTCTTGGTCTCGGCCTTATCCTCATCTTCATGCTGATTTACTATAAGGCTTCTGGTATCAACGCTGTTGTTGCTCAGGTTCTGAACCTCTTTATGATGTTCTCTATCCTTTCTGCTTTCAATCTTACACTTACACTTTCTTCTATTGCCGGTATGATTCTTACAATCGGTATGGCTGTAGATGCTAACGTTTTGATTTTTGAGCGTATCAAGGAAGAGCTTCGTCAGGGTAAGAGCCGTCCAGTAGCAATCTCTATGGGATTTGATAATGCTTTCTGGGCAATTATGGACTCTAACATTACAACATTCATCGCTGCTATCTTCCTGAGTCAGCTTGGAACTGGTGCTATCCAGGGCTTCGCTGTTTCTCTTGCAATCGGTGTTGTTTCATCTGTATTTACAGCATTGTTTGTATCACGCCTCATTTTCGACTTCGATACAGATGTACTTCATGCTAAGAAAGTAAGCATTGGTTGGGGGATTAAACAATGAAAAAGACAATAAACTTTAGTAAAGGCTTCCTTCCTGCCGCTATTTTTTCTTGTGCAATTATTGCACTTGGTATTGTTGGTTTTTGTGTAAAGGGAATTAACCTTGGCTTGGATTTCCGTCCTGGTCTTATTGAAGAGATTCGTGTAGCAGAGCCTGTTGCAGAAATTTCTTATAAGGGTGCTGCAAATGTTTCTATGGATCTTTCTGCCGGTCAGATGGATATCATCATTTCTGGTACTGGTGCTGATAACGAAACACGTTCCTTCAACTTTGCAGTTCTCAAGACTGTTGGTGAACTTGCTGCTGAAGTAAATAAGCTTGCTGATGTTACAATGACTGTAAAGAATGCTTCTTATGATTCTACAAAGCTCTTCTTGAACTCTGCCGTTACAAATCAGCTTACTTCTACACCTATTTACATTTATCCGGCTGGTACTTCTGAAATTACAACAGATGATATCCGTAACGCTCTTGGCGAGGTTGGCGGAAACATCAAGCAGCTTGGTACTGGTGCAGATGCTTCTTACCAGATTCGTATGGGTGTAAGCGAAGGCGATGCTCAGAACGAGATTCAGTCTTCTATTAATGACAAGCTTTATAAGGCCTTTGGAAAAGAAAAGGTTGCTATCGTTAAGACAGACTTTATTGGTGCTGGTATGTCAAAATCAACATCTATTAAGTCTATCATCATGTTCATTGCAGTAGTTGGACTTATCTGGCTCTATGCAACAATCCGCTTCCACTGGGACTTTGCCCTTGGTTCGGTAATTGCCCTGATTCATGATACTTTGATTATGTTTACCTTCATCATCTGGACTCAGATGGAATTCTCTTCTACTGTTCTTGCTGCCGTTCTTACAATCGTAGGTTATTCTATCAACGCTACAGTCGTAATTTTGGACCGCGTTCGCTATAACCTTAAGATGATGCCTGAAGCTAAAACTTTCAACGAGATTCTGAACAAGTCTTTGAGCGATACATTCACACGTTCTGTTTTGACAACTGTAACAACTTTGTTCGCAGTCGTTTCTCTCTTTGTATTTACAAGTGGAAGCATTAAAGACTTCTCTCTCGCAATGATTGTCGGCTTGATTTGTGGTATGTATTCTTCTATCTTCATTTCGAGCGGCTTCATTTCTGCTTCAAGAAAGAACTGGAAAGCAGAGTACGGTGTTCACCACTCACTCAAACACGTTCGTGCTGACGAAGAATAGTATGTCATCCTGAACCTTCGCAGCATAGCTGCTCGGAGACTCGCTAAAAATAGTCCACTGGACTATTTTTGCCCTGCTTTGCAGTGCCGCTCCCTATGTTTCAGGATCTTTCTAAAAGATGCTTTGTTTACACAAGGCATCTTTTTTTTTATACTAACGGAATGGAAATTATTAGAGCTTCGGTGCTGGGGTTTTGTTTTGGTGTAAGACGCGCCGTTGAGCTGGCAGAAAAAGCCCTTGCCGAAAATCCGGGCAAAAAAGTTTATTCTCTGGGGCCTTTGATTCATAACGAAAATGCCTTGCGTGCTCTTGAAGCAAAGGGACTTCATATTTTAGAAGAAACAGAAATCTCCGCTCTCAAAGAGGGCAGTGTAGTAATAATCCGTGCACACGGAGTTGCCCCGAGCGTAACAGATGCCCTGGAAAAACGAAGCTGTCAGATAATTGACGCAACCTGCCCGCGCGTAAAAGCCAGCCAGAAAATGGTTGAGCGGTATTCCTCGGAAAATGATTATGTTGTGCTTACCGGCGACCGTAACCACGGCGAGGTAATTGGAATTGCAGGTTATGCAGGAGAAAACTTCAGTCAGCTTCAGGATTTTGAAGAGGCAGAAAAGTTTGATATTCCCCGCAGCGAAGAAAAAAATATAATTCTTTTGAGTCAGACAACCTACAGCCCAAAAGAGTTTGAGAAAATAGAAGGCCTCTTCCGCCAGAAATTTCATAACCTTGCAGTGATGAATACAATCTGCCCGGCTACAAATGAACGCCAGCAGGCTTTGCTTGAGCTTTGTTCTAAGGTAGATGGTGTGCTCGTAGTAGGCGGTAAGAACTCAGCAAACACCAAACGCCTTTATCAAACCGCCGTCGCAAACTGCAAACAGGCAGCCCACATCCAGTCCGCCGCCGACATCCCTCAAGAGTTCTTTAATCTAAAAACAATCGGCATAACAGCCGGCGCATCAACCCCAGACGAAATCATCGAAGAAGTTGAACAGAGATTAGAAGCAGGGTTTTAGGGGAGCAGTACTAGTAAAAGTCAGGAGATTTACATATGAAAAAGGAATTAATAAAGCAGGACTTTAATCAGGTTTATACAATCATTGATATCCACAGAACTCGTGCTTTCCAGGAAATAAACAATAATTCCCTGATGATTGCTTGGAATGTGGGCGGTTATGTTTCTGCAAAGATTAAATCTTCTGAATGGGGCAGCAATGTTGTTACAGAGCTTTCTGAGTATCTACGTACAAAAGATCCAAGTCTGAAAGGATATGGACGTAGAAATATTTACATGATGGTAAAATTCTACGAAACATACTCATCACCAGAATTTATTGCATTGTGTGATAAATTAAAATTAAATGGAAAACTTACTTTACCAAAAACAACAGGCAAAAACTCAATTGTGCCATCTGAAGTGGCACAAATTGTGCAATTTGAAATTGCACAAATACCATCACTATTAATGCAGATAAACTGGACTAGTCATCAGCAGATTTTAAATAGCTGCAAAACTAATGAGCAAAAGATTTTTTACATTCTTTATAGCAGACATGAAAGACTTGAAGTGAAAGAACTGCAGCGTGCAATAAAAACTAATGCATATGAGTCTGTTTTGGGAAGTAAAGACTTTAAATCATCAACACTGAAAAATCTTTATCCGGAAACAAGTCTTCTTTTAAAAGATACAGCATATCTTGAGTTCCTTGGATTACCAAAGAAATATAAAGAATCCAGACTTAGGAAAGGGATTGTTTCTCACATGAAAGACTTTGTTCTTGAATTAGGAAAGGATTTTCTTTTTATTGATGAAGAACATCAGCTGGAAGTTGGTGGAAAAACCTATAAAGCAGACTTACTCTTTTATCACAGAGGCTTGCATTGTCTTGTTGCAATCGAATTAAAAACAGACGAGTTTGAACCAAGTTATATGGGACAGCTGGAGTTCTATCTGGAAGCTCTTGACCAAACTGAAAAGCGCAGTAATGAGAACCCAAGTATTGGTATTTTACTTTGCAAAGAAGCAAACCGAGAAGTTGTAAAATATGCCTTGAATAGAAGCATGAGCCCTACTATGGTTGCAGAATACAAAGAGAAACTTATTCCTCAGGAAGTTTTACAACGCAGCTTGGAAGAGTTTATTGGTGCTATTTCAAAAAAGTAATAACTTGATATTTCTATTGGGCGAGGAAGTTCCTCGCCTTTTTTTTATGTGCAGACGATTTTGAGTGGAAAAACACCTTTTTAGTGTTATAATAAATTATAAAAAAAATTAGTATTGGTGGAAAAATGCCTTTTCATATTCATACTATATGCAACACAAAAGCTACAATAGAAATAAAAAATTATTAGGAGAATTCTAAATAAAAATGAAAAGAAAGATATTTATTATATTTTTACTTACAAACATAGTTTTGCTATTTGCTCAAAATCAAAATGAAAAAATTGTATTTAAGAATGAACTCACAAAAATAATTCAAACAAATGATTCTATAAAAATTTCTAATAATTATTTTGATGATTTATCACGTCGTTTTATAAAAAAAGAAATAGAATTAAACATTGAAAATATAAAACAGGATGAAAATAAATATCAGTATTTTGATATTTCTGGTGACAAATTATATCTTCTGAGAAGTAATAATATTTGTTGGACTTATTCAGAAAATGCTAACAATCCATTTTCTATTGTGCAAATAACTAGAGTATCTGATTTTAAGAATGTTCTTGAAAAATATAAAAAAAATAATTCAGAAAGAGAATGGGAATATGAATATATTACAAATTTCAAAATAAAAGAAATAAAAGCTTCTTCATATTATGTAGAAAATAATACAACCGAATATGTAAGTTCATATCTTCAATATTTGAAAAAAGAAGATTATGAAAATTTTTATTTGTATATCAAATCTCCATGGGTGCCTGGAAAAGAAAGAAATTCATCAGGTATAGGAGAATATCTGGAAATAACATTTAATGAACCTCTTGATAATCTTGTAGTTTTGAATGGATATGTAGATTTAGAAAAACGGCATTTGTATAAATATAATAATCGTGTAAAAACAGCAGTAATAACATCACTGGATAAAGAGCATCCTTTTGAATTTGAATATATTTTTGAAGATTATGTTCATTTTTCAGAAATAAAATTACCAGAAAAAGTTAGTAAAGTTCGTCTAACAATTAAAGATGTTTATAAAGGTGAAAAATGGGATGATACTTGTATCTCAGCTGTAATTACAAGATGGCAAGAATAAATTTTCAAAGCATTGCACATAATAATATACATATGAAAAAATTATATAGAAAAAATAGTAAAAAAGGTTCGTATTTTAATAAAATGGGGTTAGTGTGAAGAGAAATGTAAAAAAAAGTATTCATGAAAGTTTTAATCGTTATGTATCAGTAATATTAATTCTTGTTTATACTATGACATTGTTACCAGCCCAGGAAATTACACGCGCATTTGATGAGAGTAAAAACCGGCTGGATTATTACCTTGACAAAGCCGAATTAGAATATGAAGAATCTGATTGGGAAAAGAAAGCCGAAACAGGTTTACATGAAGCCCTGCTTTTTTGGGAAAGTGAAAATACATATCTGAAAGAAAATGACTATGAAGAATACCTTAAGCAGAAAAATGAAGCTCAGTTAAATCTTGAAAATGAGCCTAATAAATTGCAATATGTTAATTATATGTATTCACAACATAATTACTATAAATATAAATACGGAATAAATGACTATGCTTACTAAATTAAATTATATTTTTCTTCTTTTTTTATTAGTTTTTTTATTAGTTGCTTGTAATAAAAATACTAATAATATTATAAAGGAAACAAATGAATTTCTTAAAAAGAATATTGAGGTGACGGATTCTCTTTCAGATAACAAAAATGATGAAATAGCAGAGATGAATGATTTTGATACGAAAATAAATTTTGATTTTACAGAAACAGCTTATCCTTATGAGCAAATAAAAGATATTGAAAAAATCAGATGGATTAATTGTGGAGAGGATAATTTTGATTTACCACTGGCAGATTCAATAACCTTTTCATTTAAGGTATTACCATCTGAGAAATATTTTAAGATATTTGATTTGAAGAAGAATCAATATAATACTATTGGAGAAGGTGAAGAATATACCCTTACAGAGGGAACGTATTATATATATTATGAGTTCAAGAATAATTATTTTGTGACAAATTTATCTGACTCTTATTATACATATTTGCTGAAACAAAAAGACTCTTATTTCATAAATATAAATGGGTATAATCTTGGTTCATTCAATTTTGATAATGAAGATGAATATTTAAGAGAAGATGGAAACAAATTTTCAGTAAATGATTTGTCTACTAAATATATCAAATTAAATGATAAAGATCTCTATACAATAATCGAACCATTTGAAAATACAGATTTATATATTGGTACCGTATCTATTACGGATAATAATCAAACAATCAAAGAACGAGGAAATCATTTTATATATTATGAGCAGGAAAATAGTTCTTTTTATCCAGATTCAATGTTTGCTAAAAAAGGATATAATTTTGAAAAATATGGGAATGATAGTTTTGTCATAAAAGTAATAAAATATGATGAAGATGTAAAACTACTTTTATTGGATACACCAATTCTTACAAGACCATATGTTCCAATGGAAGATTTCTTTACTACTGATACAGCTAAGGTAATTATTACAAAGCCATATGAACAAAGAAATAATAGTATTTATTGTTACAATGATTCGGATTTTGATTCAGAAGTGATAAAAGAGTTACCAGGTAATAAACGATATTATGTAACTATAATCGATGCAAAAGAAAAGCTTGAAGAATTTAACAACGAAATTTCAAAATGGGTAAAAGTAAAGTTTGATGATGGCTTCGAATGCTGGGTATGGGGACGTGACATAATTCTTTTTAATTCTACAAGCAATTATGATCTTCAAAAAGTGAAAAGATATGTTAACTATAATACAGTAAAATAGTCTTTAATATTAAGAATCATAGTTTTAAAGTGTTTATATATGAAAGAAAATGAACAAAAAAAGAATTAATAAAAAATTAAATCGTATAGTTTCAGTTATTTTCTTAATAGTTTATACAACATCCTTATTACCAGCCCAGGAAATTACACGCGCATTTGATGAAAGTAAAAACCGGCTGGATTATTACCTTGACAAAGCCGAATTAGAATATGAAGAATCTGATTGGGAAAAGAAAGCAGAAACAGGTTTGCATGAAGCCCTGCTATTTTGGGAAAGTGAAAATACATATCTGAAAGAAAATGACTATGAAGAATATCTTAAGCAGAAGAATGAAGCTCAGATATATCTTGAAATGGAAAAGAACAAAAGCTATGTAAAATGGCTATGTGATAAAGTAAACAGAGCATCATCGGCTAAAGTAAATAATGAATTAGCAAAAGAACTTAAAGAGGCAAGAGATGCATATGATACAGCCGGGTATTCTTTAAATGAAGCAAGTCAGCTCCAGACTTCATGGTATGAAGAATCTGAAAATATAATAAACACTTACCTTGAAAAACTTGATACAGAAAACTCAAATCAGTTACCAGAAATAAAACAGCGTCTCCTTGAAAAAGGGATTGATAGTACAGACGTTGATAATGTTTATAACAATTTAGCAATTAATAGTCGGGCTCTTTTAAGAACAGAAAGCATTCAACTTTCCAAAAGTGAGGGAAGTAAATTAATAATAAGATTTTTTGAAGATAAAAAAAATGTTGAAAACGATAATTTTGACGAAACTGACGTTACTAATCTATTAGAAAATTTTAAGGATGTGTTTAATAAAGGTCTTGCAGTATTGTTATTTGTGTTTATTAATAATAGGATAAAGTAAAATGCAGAAAGTCTATTATTTTGAATCTTATAATGCTGCCATTACTTTATCAAATGAAGTACTTTTTGCTATGCTGGATATTGCTGGAGAATATAAGACAGCAGATGAAATTGGAAAGCAACTGGCAACCAGTGCAGTAACGAGTACAATAAGCATACTGGGAGCGGGAGCCGGAGCAGCGGTATCCGGCTTAAGCGGAATCGGCGGAGTATTAGCAAAGACAGGAGTGAGTGCAGCAACCAGCGTAACAAGTACGGTAACAGTAAATGTCATTCAAAGTGGCGGTGACTGGGACAGGTTCTCAGACAGCATGAAGAGTTTTGACACCTGGAAAGGCTGTATTTCAAGCACGGCTGGAAGCCTTGTAACAAATAGTTTAGGGGCAATCAATAGTTATGATTCAAATGGTATTGCTCTTTCTGGAAAAGTATTTGATACCTCTTCTATAGGTAAGCTTAATTCACTTGCAGGCGGGCTGGCATCAACAGCCGTTACTTATGGCCTTACCGGAGAAGCAACGTTTAATGTATTAAACATTGCAGATTTTATTAATCCGAACTCAAAACTTGCAGGTGCAAGTTCTGGACTACTGGAAGTAACTTTGGGCGGAGAAAAAGGTTTTTCAAGCAGAATAGGAACTGGCGGAACTAATATCAGCAGCAGCAGTCTTTTAGGTGCAGTGAAAGGTATGAATGAAGCTTCCAAAGTAACAGACTGGAAGTATGGCTCAGATGAACAGAGAAGTACTTTAAATGCAATAAATATGCTTGGTTATACACAGGTCAAAACAAAGGAAAATGATAACATACAGCTTGCAAAAGACATCTGGAATGGTGAACTTGGAGTTGAATACGGAGACACCGGTGAAGATTACGGAAACTATAAAGTCGGTGACGACAAAATAAAACTAAGCAATAAGCTTCTATGTGGCGGCAAGGAAGCAAGCGCAAAGCTTGCAGCCGTAATGAGTCACGAAGGAACACATGCATATGGTAACCGTGTAGAAGGCGTAGCACATTATGCTGCTGACCAAACATATTCACAGATTAATTCAATCTTTAAGCTCAATGGAGATACATCATTCAGTGATCAGATGCTAGCAGGCATTCTGGACCGTGATAACTGGAAAGAGAATGAAGATGATGTGGATCATTGGCAACAAGTTTTTGAAAATGGCCAATTAGGATGGAGAGAAGATGGAAATTATGGATTTAAATTTTTAGATGGAGTGTACCTTACTCCAGATGAAATGAAGGATTATATAGAGAAGACTCGTTCAGATTTTGAAAATGGAACTTATTCAAAAGAAGCTTTATTATTTGCGGCAAATAATTCTGACCCTATGAAGTTTAATGATTTAATATTAGAATATCAAATGTTTCTAATGAAGTCTGAAAGTTTTGTTGATGCAAGTAGTGCTGCAGAAATTTTAAAACAGGAAATTTCTAATGGCAAAAGTTCAAATATTAGTCAATATACAAAAAAAATGGGAGCAGCATTATTAAATGCTCAAGAAAGTGGACTTTTATCAAAAAATCCTTACGGAGTGATTGATACATCTAACTTAATTGGAGAAGGCAATGTTATACATCCATATTTCTCACTTGCAGGAATAGTTGAAGGATCTAGCAATCCTTATATTAATATATCAAGTTATGAAGCATGGCGAATAAATGATGTTGATATGGCAGGTATATCAACAGGTAGTTATATATTAAATGAGTTTTCACCTTTTTATCATCAAGGATGGGATGGAAATGGTAATGGTAATATTGTTGCATCATTGGATGGTGGCCTTTATTTAGACTATCTGAACGCTGAAGGTTTCCAGGTTAATAATACAACATCTTTAGGAACTTTTGGTACGTCACATGCTTCCTCTTCTACTGTAGACCAATTTTTTAAGCTATTTGGACAAGAAGGTGTTTCTTTATCGCATAATGGCAATCTATATGAATTAAGTGGTATCAAGGCAGGAACTGTAATAGGTTTTGTTGGAAATACTGGAAATAATACGACTGGAGCCCATGCACATATGTCTTTGAATGGAAGTGGAGACCAATTTGCGAAAGTATTTAATGATTCATATTTTAATAATGAATTTAATTATTTTAGACCGACAGATTATGCAATGTATTTAAGTGGCTATGAATTCCCTACAATGAATAATAATCCAATTCTATGGAAAAATGTTCAAATATATTCTAATAGAAATTCAAATAAATTAAACTTTAATGATTTTAAGAAGCATAATAGCGAAGAATATATGAGCAATTTTTGGACTAGATATCCAAAATAGGGGATATAAAAATGAAAAAAAAAATTCTAGTTGTTATAATATTTTTATACAAAACATTATCTTTCTCATTAGAAGTAAGAACTAATGTAATTGTAAATGGTGCCTATAATAAAATAGGTTTTTGGACAAGAGGTGTAAAAGATTGTTTTTTTACAGAAGATGATGAATTGGTAATAAAGAGTTCTTTTCATGGAGATTTCATATATTCAGTCATAGAAAATAAAGATGTTTATGAAATTGATTTGGATTTATATAATAAAAAGAATGCCAAACGTATTAGTTATAACTCTCAATTGTCATATGGATATTATATATATATTTCTGATGATTTAATTGCTTATGAAAACTCTTCGCCAAACCCTCGTCAAAGGAATTATAATCCAGATCCTTTGTATTTTTATATAAAAGATAAAAAAGATGAAATCATTTTTAATTTTAATCAATGGAAACTAAATCATGAAGAATACTATCCTCGTAGTTATTATAATTCGTTAAGTGAAAAAATCTTTTATACAGATGAAGGAAGAGAAAGAATAATGAAAATTAATGCTGTTTACACTGTGAAAGATTTATATTGTATAAATAAAGAAAAGAATAAAATCGCAATTATTTTAGATAATTATAATTCTGAAGGAGCCTGTGCTTTAATAATTTTTGATATCTTATACAACGCAACAGTAAATGATCTTAGAGTCCGTCTACGTAGCGAACCTAATTTAGAGAGTCAAACACTTTCTTATTTTTATACAGGTGACGATGTCAAAATTCTAGCTCAAAGTGATGAAAAATATGAAATAGACGGCGAAAGCTGGTATTGGTATAAAGTTGAAAGTGGAAGTTATCCAGTTGGCTGGGTCTACGGAAAATATCTTGATATAGAAAAAGAATGACTTACAGAGGAGGCACTTGCACTTGCAGTAGCCCAGATTTCCATATATTGAAAAGACTTCTTACTTCCTATATAATAATAAAATTATGAGTAGATGTTTTACAATGTTAAAGCCAGGTGTAGTTAATCGCCGCCTGGTAGGCGAAGTTATTGAGCGCCTCGAAAAAAAAGGTTTTAAACTTGTTGGTATGAAGATGATGCATGTAACTCCTGAACTTGCAGGAAAACACTATGCAGAACATGATGGTAAACCATTTTATAATGACCTCGTAGACTATGTTACTTCTGGTCCTGTAATTGCAATGGTATGGCAGGCTGATGACTGTGTTACTCTTATGAGAAAAGTTGTTGGTGCTACAAAACCTACAGAAGCAGTTCCTGGAACTATTCGTGGAGATTATTGTATCCACACAGACAGAAATATTATCCACGCTTCTGACAGCGACGAAAGTGCAGAACGCGAAATCAACCTCTGGTTCAAGCCTGAAGAGCTTTATGACTGGAAGGATTGTGAGGACGGATGGTTCTAATTCCATCTGTTGAGGGGATAAATCATGTCTGAAAAAACAGTAGGCGTTATTGGTGGTGGTGCCTGGGGAACTGGACTTGCTCAGGCTCTTGCACGCGGTGGACATAAGGTTCAGATCTGGGCTTTTGAAAAGGAAGTAGCTGATTCAATTAACAATGAACATGAAAATAAGCAGTTTCTTCCGGGCTATAAACTTAGCGAATCTATTACCTGTTCAAATGATGTAATTGAAGTTGCAACAGGCAAAGAGTTTTTGATTATTGCTTCACCATCTCTTTTCCTTGAGAAGATGATTAAACAGATTGCAGATGTACCAAATATTGCAGATGGTTCTACTGTAATTACTGCTGTTACTAAAGGATTTGTTCCTTCAGATAAGGGACCTCGTCTGATTCTTGAAACAATGGAGTCTGTACTTCCAGAAGTATATAAAGACTGCACTGTTTATATGGCAGGTCCGAGCCATGCAGAGGAAGTTGCAATGGGTAAACTTACAGGTCTTGTTGCTGCTTCCTTAAATCCTAAAAATTCAATACGTGTTCGAGAGCTTTTTAAAGTACCTGGACTTATGGTATTTTCAAGCTTTGATGTTATTGGCGTACAGATTTGTGCAGCTGCAAAAAACGTAATTGCCTGTGTATATGGCGCAATGGATGCTATCGCTGAGGATTCTAGTGTGTTCGGCGACAATGCAGAAAGCCTTCTTCTTGCAGCCGGCTTAAATGAAATTCAGACAATTGGCTTTGCTATGGGAGCAACTCATGCAGAGACCTTTACATCAATTTCTGGTGTAGGTGATCTGGATGTTACCTGTAAATCAAAATATGGACGTAACCGCCGCTTTGGTCAGGATTTAATCAAAACTGATATGCTTTCAAAGTTTAAGAACATTGATGATTTGATTGCCAATGTTTCGAAAATCGGATACCTGCCTGAGGGAGCAATTGCCTGCAAGTATGTTCACGAAATTGCAGAGAAAAAAGATTTGAAGCTTCCTCTTTGTGACGGCCTTTACAAAATTTTAAATAAAGAAACTACTATAGAAAATACTTTGTATCAGTTGATGCATTTGTAGGATAGAAAATGTTAGAGAAAATCACAGGAACTTTTAGTGGAATCGTAAAAAAACTCAGTGGTAAATCTACTATCACTGAAAAGAATATCGAAGACGCCGTTGAAGAAATCAAAATGGCTCTTCTCGAGGCCGACGTAAACCTCCGCGTTGTACGCCGCTTTGTTAATTCTACTATAGAAGAAGCTAAGGGTGAAAAGGTTCTTAAGTCTGTAGACCCAGGCCAGCAGTTTACAAAAATCATCTACGACAAGATGGTTTCAATGCTGGGTGATACTAAAGTTGATTTACACCTAAAAGGCCCTGATACTCAGTCTGTAATTTTGATGCTTGGTCTTCAGGGTGCCGGTAAAACTACTGCAGCCCACAAGCTCGCTGCCCGCCTCAAGAAAGAGGGTAGAAAGCCATTACTCGCTGCCTGCGACCTCGTTCGTCCGGCTGCCGTAGAACAGCTTAGCCAGCTGGGTGAGAAAATCGGTGTTCCTGTTTATAAAGAAGATTCTAAAAATGCCGTTCGCAATGCAGAAGAGTCTATCGCTTTTGCCCGCAAAAACGGCTACGATACAATCATCATAGATACTGCCGGTCGTCTTCAGATTGACCAAGAGATGATGGCAGAGCTTGTAAAAATCAAGAAAGCAACTGGTCCTGTAGAAGTGCTGCTTGTTGCCGATGCGATGACCGGTCAGAACGCAGTTGATATTGCCAAGACCTTTGATGAGCAGCTTGGCTTGACCGGTGTAATCCTTACAAAGTTCGACTCAGATGCCCGCGGTGGTGCGGCTCTTTCTCTTAAAACAATCACAGGTAAGCCGATTCTCTTTATCGGTACCGGTGAAAAAACAGAAGACTTTGAAGTTTTCCATCCTGAACGAATTGCCAGCCGTATTCTTGGTATGGGTGATGTTGTTTCCCTTGTTGAAAAAGCACAGGAAACAATGGATGCAGAAGCTGCCCTTAAAATGCAGAAAAAGCTTCAGCGCAACGAGTTTACCCTGCAGGACTATCTTGAACAGTTCCAGCAGGTTAAGAAGATGGGTAACATGCAGTCCATCATCGACATGATTCCTGGAATGAGCGGAATGGACGCATCACAGATGGACCTTTCTTCCATGAAGAAAAATGAAGCAATCATCCAGAGTATGACATATAAAGAGCGCCTTAATCACCTGATTATTGGCCCAAGCCGCCGTAAGAGAATTGCAAAGGGCAGCGGTACATCAGTTGCAGACGTAAACAAGCTTCTCAAGCAGTTCGAAAAAACAAAGCTTATGATGAAAAAGGTTAGCCGTAACCGAGGAATGCAGGGCCGCATGATGAATCAGCTGGGACTTGACCCTTCTATGATGGGTGGCATGGGCGGTGCAGCAGGCCTTGGTGGTGCTCCCGGAGCCGGCGGACTTCCTGGCGGTTTAGATCCAAGTGCCCTCAAAGGCATGGACATGAAAAAGCTGATGGAAATGGCTAAGAAGTTCCGCTAACGTACCGTCAATACACTGGCACTGCGGCCATCTGTTGTGTAAATCTTCTGTGGATTAGTGTTGTCGAGGACCGGTGTAAGTCCAATATAATAATTGTAATAGTATTTTCCGGCCGGGAGGGGCAGCTCAAGCTCGTAAAGGCCTGGCGAAGTTTCTACCATTTCGTAAATCCATGGGTCCCAGTTTGTAAAGGTGCCCGCAAGATTTATCTTCTGACCTGATTCACCCTTGTAAATAAAGTGGGCATAATCGTTGCGCGGAGATTCTGTATAAACATTTATGCTTCCAAGATTATCCAGCTTTGAAAAATAGAGATTTACATTCTGGTCGTATTCTTTGTTAGGATTTAATGGATCTGTGGTCCACAGTCCGTCAAAAACAAGACGGTAACGCAGCTCTGTAAACTTGTGTTCCCGTTTGTAAACGTAAAACATATGCTTACGGCTTACTTTTTCTTCATCATCCTTCTGGGTAAGAATCTGGAAGGGGTGAATAACCTTGTATTCTTCAAAATCAAAAGCAATACCAACAAAGCGGTGTCTTGTATCCGCAGTGAAAATAATATAATCGTCGGTGACCACAGGAGCCCCCGGCTTGTCAATCCCATGCAAAAGTGTATCAAGCTCAAAATTCTGATAATTAGTCTGTTCTGCGGCAAAGAGCGGCGCTCCCAAAAGCCCCACACCCGCAATCAAGAGTAAAATAAGCTTTTTCATAGTTTGATTATCGGATTTATTTGTGGAGAGTTTAGTACAAGTATAATATACCCCTCGGAGATGTATGATTTAATGGACGGGAGCAGATTGAATAAAATATTTAGTTTCGGAATTGTTGATTTGATGTACGCGAGTGGAGAAAATACCCCAATCTGCATCGCCAGGGGCGAGCGGAAGCGAAGCTGGAGCGAGTCTATGTTCCACATCCCTGGCGCCCGCAGATTGGGTGTTTTCGCAACGGAAGTACATCAAATCATGATAACACCTATAATTGAATATTTCACTTAAGTCGTGTCTTTTTTCATCCGTTCATATAAGTAGTATATTATACTTGTATTTTAATAGGGTTGTGGGGTAAAATTAAAGTAGTATGCCAGGATTAAGTCAGCTTAAAAAATTCAGCAGCGATCTTCTCTCGCTCGGCGATGAAACAAATCTCCGTGCGGCACGAGGAGAAAAGCCTGTAAAAGTAGAAATTCCAAAAGAAATTGAAGATAAAAACGACTCAGAAGACTTTGTTCTTGGTATGCCTCAGATTGAGGCCGAGGTTGAAGATAACTCAGCCGAAGAAGACCTTTCTGATTTAACTGCCCTTGTTAATCCTGGAGCCGCTGAGAAAAAAGACGGCGGCGAAGCAGAGCCTGCCCCAAGCTTTGAAGCCCCAGATATGTCTGCTCTTTTGAATCCGGTTGCTCCTCCTGCAGATGACGATGCCGGAATGCCGGATCTTTCAATGTTTGATGAGCCGGAAGAAGAGCCTGAAGAAATCGTTGAAGAAGAACCGGAAGAAGTTTCAATTGCCGATATGGGCCTTGATGCCCTTCTCGCAGGTGGCGGCTTTGATGAGCCTCAGGAAGAAGAGAAAGAAGAAACTGAGGAAGCTTCAGATGCAGATATTGATTTAGACGATTTTGAAGATATTCCTGATTTAGATGATATTGGTTCAGAGCCGGCTGCACCAGAAACAGCTTCAGACTCTATCGATGATATAGCGCCACTTGATGAAGCGGAACCTTTAGACGAACCTTCTCCTTTAGAAGAAGCTGCTCCTTTAGATGAACCTGCAGCAATGGACGATCTTCCGTCATTAGATGACATGGCTTCTTTAGATGAGCCTGCGCCTTTGGATGATGCAGACGCACTTGAAGAACCTGCTCCTTTAGACGATTTTGCGGCTCCGGGGGATGCAGCTCCTTTAGACGACTTTACAGCTCCAGGTGACGCAGCTCCTTTAGACGACTTTAATTTTGATACACCAGATGCCGCTCCTTTGGATGACTTTGCCGCCCCTGGTGATGCAGCACCTCTGGATGACTTTACAGCTCCAGGTGACGCAGCACCATCAGATGATTTTAATTTTGATACACCAGATGCTGCAACACCTCTTGATGACTCTAACACTCCAGGCGATGCAGCTCCGTTAGACGACTTTGATTTTGACATACCTGCAGATACAAGTACCGATACTGCTTCTGCAGAAACTCTTGAAGATTTAGGCAGTCTTGATTTTGATGCACCTGAGGCAGCTGAAGTTCCAGAGACCACAGAGGCTCCTGAGTCTACAGAGTCTACAGATGCAGCCCTCGATGATTTTGATTCTTTACCTCCAGATAATTTTGATGAAGATGAGCCTGAAAGTGCGATTCCTTCTGAAACTGAAGCTCCTGCCGAAAGTGAAGATGTGGCTGAAAACGAAGGTTCAGCTGAAGCAGTTGAAACTACCGAACCGGCTGGCGATACTTCCGGTGAATCATTCGGACTTGAAGAATTAGGTAATTTAGATTTTGATGCTCCGGACGCTGCAGCAGATTTTTCAGATGCAGAAGCAACTCCAGCAGCCGACGCCGAATCATCAGAAGAAGACAGTGGCATTCCTGCCGGTCTTTTTGATGCCGGTGATGTAGAAACTCCTGAAACTCCAGAGTTCTCTGCAGAAGATGAAATTCCTGATTTTGATGATACAGCCGGACTGGATGATATTGGTGGAAGTGACGATGCCAGCGGAGAAGAAGGCGATGAAAATGCACCTCTTGAGGTATTTGATACTTCAGAAATGGAGGGCATGGACTTTGGCATTCAGGATACAGACTCGCAGCTTAGTGGTGGTGGAGACGGAGATTTTGAATTCGGCTCACACGATGACTTTGCAATGGAAGGTGAGTTTGAGATTCCGGGCTTCTCAGACGTTACAACTGCAAAAGAAGAAAAATCAGCAAAACCAAAGCTTGCCACAGGAAAAGATAAAAAAGCCAAAGGAAAGGGTAAGAAGGCAAAAGAACTTGATGAGCCGGACTTTAGCGGCGCAGCAGAATCAGAAGAACTGCCTCCAAATACACTTTCTGATGAGCAGTATAAAATCTTCCTTGCTAATCTTGCAGAATATCCGCTGAACGTACGACTTGCTTTTGAAGACTTTATTGTTCAGGATGAATTTACAGATGACGCTGAATTTGAAATTATAGAAAAAATCCTCAACAAAGCACCTGCCCGCCAGGTTGCCGGTATGCTGGAAAAGATGCTCGATACATCTATTCCAATTCCTCGCGACTTTGAACACAGAACTGCGGCAGAATACGAGGCTTATAAAAAGTCACTTTCATATCAGCTTAGAAATAAAATTATTCCGGGAGTTCTGCTTGGACTTCTGCTTACAATTGTAGGCTGGGGACTTGTTAAATTTACGGACTACTGCATTTACAGACCACTTAAGGCTAATTCCCTCTATAAACAGGGCTACGCTTTACTGCAGGCAGATGAATATCCTCAGGCAGAAATGCGTTTTGAAGAAGCTGTTAAAAAGCGCATAAATAAAAAATGGTTCTTCAGATATGCCCGTGGCTATCGTGAACATAAACAATATCAGCGGGCTGGAAAAATGTACCAGAATATTCTGCGCTACTTTAAGCACGATAAGATGGCTGGTCTTGAATATGCAGATATGGAGCTTAATGATCTTGCAAATTATGAACGTGCAGAAGAAATAGTCCGCCGTGAGATACTTGATTATCATATAAATGATGCAGATGGAATCCTCAAACTTGGAGATGTATTCCTGGAGTGGGGTACAGAAAAAGATCCGTCTAAGCTTGAGCTTGCCCGTGAACAGTACGCAACACTTATTCAGCTTTATAAACCTACAGATCTTTATCTGTCCAGAATGATGCGTTACTTTATCCGTACAGACAATTTACGCGAAGTAATTCAGATGCAGAAAACCTTTGAGCCTCGCGAAAAATCTCTCAGTTCAGAAGACTGGGCCGAACTCAGCGGTTATCTGCTGGATAAATATTATGGTGCTCTGGCTCCATCAGAAGAATATCTGCGCTATGAAATTGAAGGTCTTCGCGGACTTCTTTTACGTGCAGTTAAGACTAATCCTGATAATCCTATTGCTCAGTATAATCTTGCCAAGTACTTCCTCAAGACAAATGAAACTTCTTCAATTGAAGCAACTCTTCAGCGTGCCATTGAAAAGTTCAATACTGTTCCTTCTATGAAGAAGCGTGATCTTTACAAGTATATTGATTCTTACCGCCTGCTTGGTGAACATTATATTGAAACAACAGATTATCTTCAGGCTCAGGAACAGTTTGCAGAAGGTATTTCTCTCTTTACTACAGAACGCGATAATGCCGGCTTCCAGGGAACTCCTGCGATTGGTAAGCTTTATGAGGATATGGGTGATATCAAGTATTCAATTTCCGGAGACTATGATGATGCTCTCTTCAATTACAAATATTCGGTAGAACTCGAAAATGACAGTCCTTCAATCCGCTACCGCATCGGCTACATCCAGTATAAGAAAAAGAATTATATGGAAGCTCTTGGTGCCTTTATGAAGTCTGGTGATGGAAATATTAAGGAACGAAATCTTATGCTGGCAATGGGTAACACTCTCTTCCTTCGTGGTGATGAATATGCAGCTCAAGGCTATTATGATCAGCTGATTGATGAACTTGACGATAAGATTGCAGAAAATGGTCTTGTTCTTCCACAGGCAAATGTAAAGGATTATGACCTGATTAATACATATCTTTATGCTTCGAATAACTACGGTGTAACTTTGTATAAGCTTGCAAAGCGTACTGGTAACTCTGCCCTTAATGCTCAGGCTATGGTTCAGTTGAGCCAGTCTGTTCGTGCCTGGGATGCTCTTACCCGTAATCAGGAAACTATGATGAGACTTGAAGGCAGCAATCTTGCAGAACAGAATATCAAATATATTACACATCCTATTCCAGAGTTTGAGCCTTCTATTTATACTGATATTTCTAAAACTCTGCTCGATAACGAGCGTTTATAAAATATGGAAGAAAAAAGTATGCCTGGCCAGAGAAATCCGGTTTACGGAATTGTTCAAAGACAACGTCTCAATGCGATATTAAAGGAACTTTTCCGTAAATCAATTCATATCTGTTCAAGCTTTATTCCGCTTTTTCTCAAGTTTGCATTCTGGCCTGTAATTGGTCTTCTGGTTTTTGCACTGATTGTTTATTGCATCAGTGAAATTTTTCGTTCAAAGGGAATTGAGATTCCCCTGATTTCTAAGGTTACTGAAATTGCTGCCCGTAAACGCGATGAAAACCGCTTTGTACTTGGACCTGTTACCCTTGTCTGCGGAATTATTGCGGCAGCCCTTCTTTTACCATTGGATTGTGCAAGAGTAGGTATTTTTGCTCTTGCTTTTGGAGATGGACTTGCAAGCCTTATGGGCAAGTTGTTTGGTAAAATTACAATTCCGGGTGCTCATGGTAAAACTGCAGCCGGAAGTCTTACCTGTTTTTTTGCGGTTTTCATTACAACCTTCTGCTGCTGCCAGAACTGTTTAGTTTCTCTGATAGTTGCTTTATGCGCAATGTTTATAGAAATTCTTCCGCTTGCAGATTTTGATAATCTTATTATTCCGCCGGCAATCGGATTTTTATTTTCCCTTTTGTCAGCAGGCACACTTGTAAGCGGCTAGTCAATCCAGAGATAGTGCTTGTGAACCTCATTCAGATAAAGGTAAGAACCTGTTCCAAGTAAAAGTGTTCCTGCAAAAAGTGTCAGAATATTGAAGTTGAAGAAAATCAGAGAATAACCAAAACAAAGAAGTATAAAGCCGATAGTCATTGTCTGACGGTAATCATTTTTATTGTTTGTGCGGAAAAGCGAGATAGCACTCATTGTACAGGTTAGAAAACAAAAGCTTCTGATAGCCTTTTCATATCCATAGGAAATACAGAAATTGGGCATGATTACAGATGTGTTCAAAGGAATCATTTCAGCAAAGAACATAGAAATAATAACAATTATGATGCTGTTTCGATCGGTGTTCTGTTTGAAATCTTCTGTGCTTAAAACTGTTGTGCCCATAAGTGCAAGAGGGGCAAGCAGACGGGCAAAGAGATGAAGGTTGCCTACTTTCAGAAGAAAAAGAGAAAAACTTCCGGAAAGGTGGAAAGCAGGAACTAAAAGTCTTGATGTATCGCAAAGACAGGCAAAGAGAAAGAGAAGAAAGAAAACAATATCCGGGGCCTGAGTCTTTTCAAAACTATGATAAATAATCATTGTACTAATGCAGATGTAAATTAAAAGAATGAAAATGCCTGCATAAACACAAAGAGGATGATATTTGAGCAGAAAATTCTGTGAAAGATTGCGGCTGTAAACTTCTGGTAAAACGATTCCGCCGGAAAAGAACTGATAAAGTGTAAAAAAGGTGCCCAGCATCAGGCAGGAAATTGCAATTATAAAGAAGATAAGCGTCATTCTGTTTCTGAATCTGATTGTCATAATTTAAAGATACAGTGAAGACAAATAATAGTAAAGAGTTTATTTTTTCTTCCGAAAATTTAATAGAGAAATCTTGGGAGGATTCGAAAATGAAAAAGACTCTTGTTTGCACTCTTGTAATGGTTCTTGGACTTTCTGCTCTTTGTGCGGGCGATGTTGCAACCTTTGTTGATAAGGGATTTTCTGAGGACGGAAAATATTACGTATTTGGTCAGTATGGTAAGACCGATAAAAAATTCCAGGGCTGGGCAGAACTTTACCAGGTAGATATTGCCGCTAACGATTATACAGATAACGGAGTTTTCAAAACAAAGCCTTCTGCAGTAACTGCCGGCAAAAACGGCCGCGATGTTTTTGAAGCGCTTGAAGGAAAAAGCTTTTATTATTTCAAGGATTTAAAGTGTGAAACAGCAAATATGGATCACGTTCTTTATATTCTTGATGATGTAAATAAAACCGGAACTGATGAAATTGTTTTCAAGGATTTTAGAAGTGCAGATCTGGAAAATGCTGATCTTTATAACATCAGACTTTATCCAACTGTAAATGGAAGCGGAAAAAATGCCCGTTCTTCTTTCTACATCATGCTGGAAAAGAAAAATGCTGAAGGCGAAATTATCATGAGCCGCAAAATTGGAAATCCTGATATCAGCCGTAAGGGCGTAACAAATTATAAGATTGAAAGAATCTTCTGTGATAAATCTGAAAAGAATCTCATTTTCGTAATTGAAAAGATGATGGAAGATGATACAGGAACTTCAATCAGATATATGATTGAAGCTGCAAAATTCTAAAAAAATATTTGTAAAAACTTCCTGAAATGAACAAGTAAGGTCTATATTATATATAGATAATATAAATGAACTTATGAAACACGGCTTTTGAAGGCCGTGTTTTTTTTATTTCTCTGGAGGCTTTTATGAAAAAAAATAATAAAAATATTCATGGCGGCGGAGCCTTGATTTTGCTTGTTCAGACTTTTCTGCTTACAGCCATAACTCTTTTTTGTGTAATTCCTTTTTCCTGCAGGGTTTCAGAAGAAGGAATTATTTTTGTTGGCGGAGATTATAATTCTCCGGTTCTGGAAGATGTAAATGTGCTGGATGAAAAAAATGTGCAGATTACCTTTTCTGAAAAAGTAAAATTACGAAATTATACGGTTTCACAGGTTATTAAGGAAATATCTGATTCGTCTGAACATTCGGAAACAATTGAATTATCACCGGCCTTAAAAGCTGCAAGCGGGGCTTACGGTAAAGTAGAAGCAGACTGTTCGCTTTCTGAAGATGGCTGTGTATTAACATATAGTGTCGCAGACAGATATGAGGTTGGTAAAGCCTATGAAATATTCAGCACTGTAGAAGACCGGGCCGGGAACTCTCTTACCTTTTGTGTTCCTTTTTGCGGCTACAATGCCTGTATTCCAAAACTTATAATGACCGAGCTTCTTGTAAAGCATGATAAAAATACTTCTAAAAATGAGTTTGTAGAAATACTTGCCCTGACTTCCGGGAATCTTGCAGGGCTCGAACTTGTGAGCGGTTCTGACGGCGAAAAGAAAAAGTTTGTAATGCCGCCGGTGGAAGTAGAGACAGGCGAGATTCTTCTTATTCATCTTCGCAGCCTTGGTGAGGGCTGTCTTACCGAAACTGATAATCTTGATGAAGCAAGTGCTGCTTATGCACAGCCTGGTATTCGTGATATATGGGCAGAAAACGAAGGGTCTGCCTTAAGCGATTCAAGTGATGTAATTATAATACGTAATGGTGCAGAGGGTGAAATTATGGATGCCTTTATGTATAACGACAAGAAGGCAGATGACTGGAAGAAACCTAAATCTTATGCCGAGCAGGTATGTCAGGCCGGCATATATGATTCTGCAGATGTCTCTCAGGTATTTCCGAGTAAGGGTGCTACGTCAATACAGTCTTTTCAGAGGACGAATGCTGCGGAGCTTAGAGACGCTGTGTTAAATGGAAGCCTCCCGGACTACCCGGTAAAATATGATGAGGAAAACTGGACCCTGCTTAAGGCTACGCCGGGAACGCTTTAATAAAGCGTAATTTTATGATACATTTTCCCCTATGGTAGAATTATTAGCTCCTGCGGGAAATATTGAATCGCTCGACGCCGCTATTGGCGAAGGCGCGGATGCTGTTTATCTTGGTTTGCGCAGTTTTAATGCGCGAATGCGAACAACAAACTTTGCGTGGAATCAGTTTGAGGCAGCAGTTGAAAGCCTTCATAAAAAGCAGAAGAAGGTTTATGTAACTGTAAACACTGTCTGCGAAGAGCGCGAAACAGAACGTCTTTACCGTTTTCTCTCTTATCTGAACGAAGTAGGGCCGGATGGTCTTATTGTGCAGGATTATGCTGTTATGCGTATGGCTCAGGAATTCTTTCCGAATCTTGAGCTTCATGCTTCTACCCAGATGAATGTAGAAAGCTCAAATGCTGTTCGTCTTTTGCAGGGCTGCGGTGTTAAGCGCATGGTGCTTGCCCGCGAGCTTGGTCTTGAAGAAATCAAAAAAATAAAAAGTGAGACTGGTGCTGAGCTTGAAGTTTTTGTTCACGGCGCTTTGTGTGTAAGCGAAAGTGGTCTCTGTTTATTCTCAAGCTTCCTGGGAGGTAAGTCTGCTAACCGCGGTATGTGTACCCAGGCCTGCCGCCGTTTTTATACTGCAGAAGTTCCAGGTGGAGTTAGACAGGGCTACTATTTTTCTCCTTGTGACCTTGAACTCATCGAAAAGATTCCGGATTTAATTGAAGCCGGTGTAGATTCCTTTAAAATTGAAGGCCGCATGAAGAGTGCCGAGTATGTAGGAAGCGTAGTTTCTGCCTACCGTTATGTCATTGATCATTATAAAGAAGATAAAAAGGGTGCAATCGCTGCCGGTAAACGTATGCTTGCTTCAGATTTTGCCCGAAGTAAAACTTCTTACTGGTATGGCTTTAAGTCTCTTGAAGATGGTGTAAATAATGCTGCTTCTGCAATTTTGAATCCGGACCAGGCTGGTGGAACAGGTATTTACCTTGGAAAGATTTCTGCAACAAAAGCGGCTCCTAAAGAGCTGGTTGCTGCAATTACAGAAAATATGAGCGATGACGTACCGCCAGAACAGCGTCATATTCAGATGGCCCTGCTCAAGGGTGGTTCCTACGATCCTGACCCGGGTGACTCAATCCGTCTGCATAAAAAAGACGATACAGGACGCGTAAGTCATAAGGTGCATTCTGTAGAAGTTGAAGATAATGGAGACCGCTGGCTTGATATTCCGGGCGGCTTTAATACTGGAGACGAAGTATATCTTCTTCAGATTAAAGCAGGTTCTAAACGCTACAACCGTGTACTTCCAAACGACCTTGGCCGTTATAGAAAACAGCCTAAGGATGAACGTCTCCCTATTCTTGACCTTACTCCTGTTGCTAATAAGGAACTCGTATATTTCCCTGAAGGAATTTATGCGCAGGTTTCTTCTGTGCAGGATGTGTTTGCCGTTCAGGGGCTTAAGCCTGTCCGTGTAATTCTTGAATACAACAGCGAAACTTCTTACGACCTGCTTAACCACAAAACTGTTCTACCTTTCTCTAAAAAGCAGCTTTATATTTCGCTGGATCCATTCTGTTCTGCTGCTCAGGAAGATAAGCTTAAAGAAGAACTGGACCGCCTTATTGCAGACGGATATTTTAATTTTGTTGCAAATAACATTGCTCACCTGCAGATGCTTAAGGGCTGCAAGGTAAATATTATTGCAGGACCTTACCTCTATACCTTTAACCGCTGGGCTGTAAGCTGGCTGGAAAATCAGAATGTTGGTGCCTTTATTATGCCTTATGAAAATTCAAGACGTAATCTTGAGGCAACCTTTGAGCAGAATGTGCGTGAGCGTGTACTCGTACCTGTATTTGCATACCCGGCACTTTTCCGCATGCGCTTTAAGCTTCCATCCGACTACGACTTTACCTATTTTGAAGATAAAGAAGATTCTGTGTTCAAAGTGAACTCTACTGCCGATGGTTCTTTTGTTATGCCGGAAGAGCCTTTTGCAATTACCGACAAAACAGACTTCATTACATCATCGGGCTTTAAACGTCTCCTTGTAGATTTCTCCAAAACAAAGGTATCACGCAGTCAGATAAAAGCTATTACAACCTCCATGATTAAGGGACAGCCGCTCCCTGGCGTTTCCCGCTTTAACTGGAAAGACGGATTCTATTCTCCTCAGCAGATGGAAGAATACCGCCTTTCCAACGAAAGAGCAGCAGAACGCAAGGCAGCAGCTGGCCGTAAGTCTCCACGCGGTGGTTTCGACAAGCTCAACCACCGTGGTGGACGCAAGCGCCGTTAGTTTTAGAATACTGCCTCCTCAACTGGAACTTTAACTTCTTCGGCCTTTGTTTCAACAGAGGCTTGAGGAGGAGTTGTTGCTGGTGTCTCTGTACTTTCTCCGGCCTGGGCTTCTGTCTTTTTCATAGGCTTGTATTCAATGTGCTCTGCAACAACGTAGATTCTGCTCGCAGTCTTACCGCTTTCGTCCTTCCAGGTGTCCTGCTTGAGTCTGCCTACAACGCGTACTCCGCGTCCCTTTGTTGCCTTTTTTCCGCACCATTCTGCAACCTGATTATAGGCTTCTACATCAAAAAAGGATGCTTCATTAACATCTTCATTTTTTCTGTTTTTGTAGTAGCGGCTAACACCCATAGTAAAATTACATTTCTTAAAACCTGGTGCCGGCTCCGAAAGTACAGCGTCGCGCACAAGATTTCCTTCCAAAATCAAAGAATTCAACTGGTTCATACTTCAACCTCTTTTAATAAAAATTTAAAATGATGTCCGGCCGGGGCAGTCATTATACGGGCTCTAAATCCGTACACATATATAATTGCCCTGATATGTCATTTTTGACACTTTTTGAGAAAAAAAGTTTAAAAAAAGGTGTTTTTTTACTGGAAATTGCTTACCAGACGCAGCATGTAAAGGATTACATACTCTGTAAGAGCTTTGTCTTCCTTGATTTTCTGCATGTTAGGTGTGTTTACAAGAGTCTTAGCAAGGTTTTCTACACGCTCTCTTGTGAAGGAAGTTGCAGAAAGAGTTTTTACGACACGTCTTGTATAATCACGGATAAGAGAGTTTACATCCTCGGTAAGATTGTTGTAAGCCTCTTTAGAAATCATTTTGTTCCACTGCTTTGTAAGATAGTTTAATTCGCGGTCAATGGTTGAACCTTCCGGAACAAGGTCTTTTGCAATGGCTTTTGCGTTAGAAGCAAGAGCCTGAGTCTTAGACTGCTTTGGCGCTGAATCTGTTTTTTTCTCTTCTTCTTCAAAAGGATTTTTTTCAACAACAACAGTTGAGGTTGCGCGTTTCTTTTCTTTACTTCTTCCGTTGAAAAGACTCATAATCCAGGAAATAATTGGAAGTGTGTAGTAGAAAGGAAGACGTGATTTTGCATTTGCGAGAATTTTAGAATTCTTAAGCATAAGCAAATCGCTGTATGGTAAAAGCTTTCCGTCTACAAAGAGTCTGAAGCCTTCGAGACTGTCTTCATCATGCTCATAAGAAAGAATTGTCATAAAGTTTGCATTCAAAAGTGCATAAAGAATAGGAGAGTTCTTTTCTACAAGCTCATGAAGACAGGCTTCGAACTCAGAAGCATTGGACATTTCCGGCAGACGTTCATAATCCATCATTACATCATACCAGTGGTCTTCAAGCTGCTTTTCGATAGAGTCGTGGGCTTCGTTACAAAGACGCACAACAACCTGACTTACCTTTTTCTTGTAAACGTAATAGCGGGTGCCTGATTCAACCTTAAATACCAGCAGCTGAGGAAGTTCGTTTGCTTCGCCGTCTGTTGTCATTTTCTGCAGAAACTCTTTAAGGTCGTCTTCGGTATACTGACCGTAGAGAAGGCGACCGTTCTGATCCTGAAATTTGAGAATCTGCGGCATAGAGAAAAAGTAAGGAGCTTTTGCAAGGGCTGTTTCAAGTTCCTTGATTGCCTCTGAGCGTTTATGTTCATTCTGGAATTTTTCTTTAAGATAAGAAGAGTGGGTTTCAAGGATCTGAACAGCCTGAAGAATATTTGTATCTTCTACAGTGCGGTCCTGAATTTTTTCAAAGTCCTGACGGATATAGTAAAGGGCCTGATTCCAGATATAGTAATCTTCGCCATCCTGAAACTCTGCAAACTGATAGTTTTCTGTATCTACAAAGTGAGTGTAAAAATTCTTGATTGAAATCTCTTTTGTAGGGTTTGTACTTCTAAGCTTTTTTAAGAAGTAATCGTGGAATTCCTCTTTCTTAAGAATCTTTCTAACCTTCTGCTGAGCTGTATCGAGCAGGACCTTAATTGGAACGCAGGCCGGAATAAGCATGGAAGGCAGGTCTCTTGCAAAATCCAGAATATAAAGCAGAGGCGATTTTGAATTGTCCTTTTCAATTATTGATGGAATGTACTGGCTGATAACCTTATGTTCAAGCACCTGATTTGGAAACTGTTTAGGCAAATCTGTAGCCTGAGGATAAGGGGTAGATTCATTCTTCATCATATCTTTATAAAGATTTGCATATTTTGAAGAAAGAAAAGTTATGGAAACGATAGTCTTTTTATTGTTTGCATTAATTATAGCAACAAGGTGCTTTTCAGAAAGGCCCTGTAACTCTGCAACAACAGTGCCGGAAGGATCTCCAAGATATTTTACGAGCTCACTCTGTTCTTCTACATGGTGCTCTGCATATTTTTTTACATATGCACAGAACTCCTTGAGGTCGATAAAAGGTGATTTTTGTTTCTCCGCATAATATCTGATTATTGCACTTAAATTAGATGTTGTTGCCATAGACCTATTTTATACCATATATGCTTTTTTTTAAAGGGATTTCCTTGACAGCAAATAAAATCTGCGTTATATTTTACTACGACAGACGTAGTACGACAGTCGTTGCAACGTCACATGAAGTAATTTGATTATTCAGTGACCTGCCGGCTCAGCCTGTACTGCAGGAGGTTGTATGACAGCAATCAGTAGTGATGTTATACGTGGTTATAACGATACGATGATTTTGTTCTTACTCCACAAAAAGCCTTCCTACGGCTATGAAATTTCCAAGGATATTAAGGCCTTATCCCGGGAAAAATACATCATAAAGGAAACAACCCTTTATTCAGCCTTTACCCGTATGGAAGCAAACGGTTATGTAGAATCCTATTCGCAGGAAGCGGAAAACGGTAAGCGAAGAACCTACTACCGCATAACCGATAAAGGGCGGAGTTATTACAAGGAAAAGTGTGAAGAGTGGAACCTCACAAAAGAGGTTATTGAAAATTTTATAAGTAGAGATAATTAGAGGAGACAGTAATGGAAACAATTAAGAATTATCTGGAATCAATGTTCCGGGGCTTACCGCTTACAGATAAGGTTATGAAGGCAAAGTCAGAGCTTCTTCAGATGATGGAAGACAAATACACCGAGCTTATTCGCAGTGGTAAAACAGAAAACGAGGCTGTTGGAGAGGTTATTCAGAATTTTGGAAATCTGGAAGATTTAGCTGATGATCTTGGCATTCAGGATATTCTGCATCAGACAAAAAATCCGGAAGTAAGCCGCAGAAAGCTTTCTTTTGAAGAAATCACAGAATATATTACAGCAAAAAAACGTGTAATTTTATTGAGAGCAGCAGGAATCTTTTTGTGCATCAACTGTGTAATATTCCCTATTCTTACAGATGCAATGCATATTAATGATATTATTGGCGTAGTTCTTATGTTTGTTGCAATTGGATTAGGCGTTGTTCTTATATGCTTTAGCTCAAGTGCCCTTGAACAGTGGCGTTATATCAAGAGTGAACCATGCAGTATAGATGCAGTTTCTATTGATTATCTGAAAAATAAAATCAGAGATTTTACACCTACTTACAGCGTGCTTTCTTCTGTTGGTGTTTTGTTGTGTATCCTCTGTTTTATTCCTGCAGTAATTTTTGATGAACTTGGCGGAAGGTTTATGGATGAGCTTGGCGGTGCATTGCTCTTTATTTTTGTAGGAAGCGGAGTATTTATGATGGTCTATGCAAAGCAGATAAAGAAAACTTACCACAGACTTTTGAATATTAATAATCAGATTGACTTTGAAATGGATGAAAAGAAGTCTATTGAAAAGATTCAAAACAAAAAGGTGCGTGCAATAATGAGTGCTTACTGGGCTGTAGTTACATGTATCTATCTGTGTGTAAGCTTCCTTACTTTCCGCTGGGAAATCACATGGCTTATCTGGCCAATCGCTGCTGCTGTGAACACAATCATCAGAGCTCTCTATACAGTAAATGATGGAGCAAAGAGAAATGAAAAAGCTTTTGAAAAAGAAACTGGAAAGAACGTAGAAAGAATTTATGAAGACTAGAGGTGAGTAAAATGAAAAAAACTGTATTATTAATCATTCTTTGTGTTATTACTGTATTTTGTATAATTATCGGGACAATCAGGAATGTTGGCAGGGGATTTAACCTTTTCAATAATTCTGTCATTAGTCTTGGAGAGGATGAACCTGAAGTTAATTTTAAATGGCATTGGCATTCTGACAATGATGGAAATAAAGAAAGTAATTTCTCTATCAATCAGAGTCTGGATAAGTTCTCTGCAATCAGAATTGATGGAAGTGTTATGGAGATTAGAGTTGAAGAAGGGGATAAATTTTATTTTGACAGTACCTTTACAAGAGACTGGCTGCGACCAAATGTTTCTGTGGAAAACGATACTCTTGTAATTAAGCAGGGAAGACAGAAGAACGGCTTTAAAGGTGGAAATAATAACTGCAGGATTGTTATTACACTTCCCAGTGGCACTAAGCTTTCTGATATTGTTATTGATTCCAATGTTGGTGATATAAAGCTCAGAAATCTTTTTGCAGAAAGGATTGATATCCAGACAAATGTTGGTGAAGTTTCTGTTCGTGATGTAAGCTTTGATAAACTTGAAGTTAATTCTAATGTCGGCGAAATTTCTATTGCCCCGGTTTACAGCATAGATGAATATTCAATTTCTGCTTCAACAGATGTAGGTGAAGTTCGCGTAGACGGTAAAAAGTACAAGCGTAACTACAATTCATCAGGCAGTACTGGAAAGAGAATTAAGCTCTCTGCAAATGTTGGTGAGGTTAATATAAAGTAGTTACGTTATTAAAGAAGCGTTGGAATTGAAATAAACCCGATAAAGGGTTAAAATGGATGTATGATAACTTCAAGTCGTGTAAAAAATCTACATCCATACGTTCCGGGCGAACAGCCTAAGGATCGTGTCTATATAAAGCTTAATGCTAATGAAAATCCATACGCGCCTTCTCCAAAAGTGCAGGAGGCCGTACTGGATTTCGTAAAAAATAATCCAGAAAAACTTGGTTTATATCCTGACCCGGATTCCCTCGAGCTCCATGCAGCAATTGCAGATATGCTCAATAAGTGCGGCGGAGTTCTCTGCCGTGCACAGGTTCAGGGCGGCGAGGTACAGCCTGCCTCGGAAGATAAAATCCCATTCACAGTAACTCCTGATATGATTTACACCGGAAACGGAAGTGACGAGGTTTTGTCTTTTGTTTTCTATGCCTTTTTTGATTCTTCTAAAAAATTTGTAATGCCTCAGTTTACCTACAGCTTTTATCCGGTATATGCAGGCTATTATAATATTCCTATGGATCAGGTTCCGCTTAAGGAAGACTGGTCTCTTGACGTTGATGAAATGCTGACTCGTGCCGGCCGTAATGGTGGCGGAATAATTTTTGCAAATCCTAATGCACCAACTTCGCTTGGTCTGACTCGAGATGAAGTGCGCCAGATGATAAAGAAAGCTTCTCCAGATGAAATCTTTATTGTGGATGAAGCTTATGTTGATTTTGGCGGCGAGTCCTGCATTCCTCTCTTAGCTGAGTTTAAAAATCTTGTGATTGTAAGAACCTTCTCTAAGAGCCTTTGCGGCGCGGGGCAGAGACTCGGTTACATTGTTGCGAATCCGGAGCTGGTAAATATCGTAACAACTGTAAAGAACAGCGTAAATCACTTTCCTCTTGATGCAGTAGCACAGGTGAGTGGAACTGCTGCCTGCGGCGATGTTGCTTATTATGTAGAGACTTCCCGCAAGGTTGCCCAGACCCGTGATGATTTTTATAACTTTTTGCGCGATAAAGGGTTTTATGTATTGAAGAGCCAGACAAACTTTTTGTTTGCAAGACATCCGTCTATTGCTGGGGATGAATTGTATCAGAAGGTAAAGGCTCAGGGCCTTTTGATAAGACACTTTAACACACCGGGAATTGAAGATTTTGTGAGAATCACGATTGGAACCCCAGAGCAGATGGAAGAGCTTAAGAAGGCTATTGAGGAGATAATAAAATGAAACTGTTAGTTATTAGTGACTTACATGCACACAACGATGTGCTGGATAAAATGGACGAGATTTTCAAGCAGGCAGACGCCGTAGTTTTTGGCGGTGACTTTGCAGAATGCTTTAAGCCGGAAACTGGTAAAGAAGCCCTTGAGCGCCTTTGCAAAAAGCATGAAAATATTTTTGCCGTTCTTGGAAACTGCGATAACGAAGATTTTCTTGAAGACCTTGAAGATGCCGACATCAGCGTAGAAAAGGCACTTGTGTTCCACGAAGGCCTTGCTTTTGCGGGTAGCGGCGGCGGAACAAAGTTTACCGGTAAAACTGAATTTGAGCGCGAGGAAGATGAATGCCTTGCAGATTTTGATATTGTAAAAAATTCTGTTGAGCAGAGCGGGGATGGCAGCCTGTGGAAGAGCCTGATTCTTGTAAGCCATAACCCTCCGGTTGGAGAAAAGATTGACTCTTTTGACGGCGAACACCATGCGGGAAGCCAGAAGTTTACAAACTTCATTAAGGAAAATAAACCGCTTGCTGTAGTTTGCGGTCATATTCACGAGGGCACGAATATCGAAAAAATTGGTGACACTGTAGTGATAAATCCCGGCAGCCTTGGAGAGGCCGGAACTTATGCCTGGCTGGAAGTAGAAAAAGACGGCGACGGCTGGAAGGTAAAGAATACAGAGTTGTGTAAATTATAAGTCATTGCGAGGAGCCCGCAGGGCGACGTGGCAATCCAAGGAGGCGATGGTGAGAAAGAACTGTAAAAAAGCGATTTTTGTTTTATCCTCAATTTTGATGATGGCAGGCGGCTTTGCACAGTCTTCGAATTTTTCACACATCAGCCTTGTTACCTTTAGAAATAATCTTACCTACACAATTGGAGAAGACACTCAGGCCTATACTGCCGAACGTGAGCTCGCTCCTTTTTCAATAAACAAATTCGAAACAACTTATACCCTCTGGCATTCGGTTCGCCTTAAGGCTGAAAAAATCGGCTACAATTTTGCGAATCCTGGACAGGGCGGCTCTAACGGAAAACGTGGTGCTGCTCCTACAGACGATAATTATGCGCAGCCGGTTACGATGATTAACTGGTATGATGCGGTGGTCTGGTGTAACGCTTTGAGTGAGCTGCGCGGAAGAACTCCCTGCTACACTTATAACGGCGAGGTTATACGCGATTCTGCCGACACAGCGGCCTGCGATTTGTGTGAGTGCGACTGGGACTGTAACGGCTACCGTTTGCCCAGTGAGGCAGAATGGGAGTATGCAGCCAGAAAGACACGCGTAGGCTTTCAGCGCGGCGACTTAGTGAGTGGCCAGGTTTCTGATGATGCCGAAGAAGGTTTACTCTACGCCTGGACCAGTGAGAATTCGGACAGTTCACATAACGTTGGAACAGCAGGCCTTCCTTTTGAACCTGGAGAACAGACTTACCCTGCCAGCGGTAATGCAAACGCTGCAGGCCTTTACGATATGAGCGGAAATGTAATAGAGTTCTGCTGGGACTGGTTTGAAGATTATACTTCTGATAATCCGCATGGACCTAAGGTTGGTTTTGAACGCGTTAGCCGCGGCGGCAGCTGGTCCGAGTACACAATGTTCCTCTATGCCGGCGACCGCTACAGCTACGATCCTAACGAATGCTACAACTATATGGGCTTTAGAATCTGCTGCAGTGCACGATAAGTGGTTTCGATACGCCCTGCGGGCTACTCAACCACCGGTGGTTGAGTGCCGCGAAGCGGTGTATCGAAACCACATTATTTAAGCTTCTTCTCTAATTTATGAAGTTTTCTAGTTTCTGCCTTTACGGACCGCTGCTGCTTGCGGTTCATTTTTTTTGCCTTGCGGATGGCGCCTACTGTTTCACGGTTAAAATTGAGCATCCAGCTGCAGAGGAAAACTGAAACAAGACAGATTATAGTTGCAATGAGAACCGGCACGTAGCCCGGCAAATCATCAAACGGCAATTTAAAGTTCATTCCAAAGAAGCTTGTTACAAAGGTTGGCGCCATCATTACCAGGTTGATGATTGCAAGCTTTTTCATTACGACGTTCAGGTTGTTTGAGATAACCGAAGAGTAAGCATCCATTACGCCAAAGAGAATGTTTGCGTAAGTGTCGGCCATTTCAATAGCCTGGCGGTTATCGATTGTTACTCCTTCTACAAAATCAAGGTCATCTTCGTCAAACTTAATAAGACGGGTGCTCTTCATTTTCATAAGGAGAAGGGAATTACTCTTAAGTGATGTTGTAAAGTAAACCAGAGATTTTTCGAGTCCCAGCATGAGGATAATTTCTTTGTTTTCAACCTCAAGTCTCATTTCATTCTGAATGCTGGTAGAACGGCGGTTTATTTCCTTAAGGTAACGGAGGAAGTTTAAGTTTGCCCGGTTAATGATGTGTACGATAAACGAAGGGAAGTCGTTGAGTCGTACATTGCGCACACGGTTTGCTCCAAAGTCTTTAAGTACTTCGCAGTCTGTCCAGCAGATTGTAATGATTGTTTTTCCTTTTACAAGAATACCGACTGGCCCTGTAAAGTATGGTGTTTCTGCTGTCGGGTCATAAAATGGAACTCGAACGATTGTAAGAATGTAACCTGAGTCACCGTCTTCGATTCGTGAAAGCTCATCCGGGTCGAGAATATCGAGGATGTGGTCCTGTTCTATCTGATATTCTTCCTGCAGGAAGGTTGTTTCATCTCTGGTAACACTGCGGGCATCTACCCAGAGCGGAAGTTTTGAGTTGATTTCTTCTTTTTTTGTCTTAGTAAACTGGCCGTCAATCTGCTGCCAATATGTAATCATGATTAACCTCTCATACTTTTGAGGCCTCTATGACTTTTGCACGGAAAATTTTTTTAGAAGTGCTGAGTCAGGAGGCTGATTTTATTGATTAGAAAACGTATGGGGTAACTCGATCCACCGTCCATAAAGGCGCCTCCTGAATTAAAAGATGTTTGTATTTTACTGCATTTTTTTAGAGCATTCAAGTGCGGGGGCTTTTTCAAAGAAATTTGCACTTTTTTTTAATTTTTTTTTCAAAATTTTGTCAAAAATGACATATCAAATCTACTTTATAGGTGGAGGTTAAAGATCTTGAGACGGACGGTTATGGGAGTGAAAAAGCAAATCAAGAGGGCTCTGATGATTCTCGGGGGTGCACTGGTTTTCTGTCATTTTGCGGTGGCGCAGGGGGCGGTGTACAGCTGGGATTTTTCGGATTGTGAGATTAAGGATATTTTGTTTGCGGTGTCGGTGGACACTGGGATTTCGATTGTGCCCGATGACACTGTCAGTGGTAAGGGTGATTTGAAATTTGCAGGCGGGAACTTTGATCTGGCTTTTGAGGCTTTTTTGAAAACTAACAGATTGTTTGTGAAGCGCGAAGGCAGTGTTTGGACTGTGAGCAGGTGTAGTGTGTCTGTAGAAAATGGTTTGTATTTTCTTGAGGCTTATGATTTGCTTCCGGTGCAGATTGTGGAAAAACTGTCTGGTGTGATGAATAAGGTGGTGACATATGAGTCTCTGCCGGCGCAGAAAATTTCGGTTTGTTTCAGAGGTGTTAGTGAAGCAGCTCTGGTGGAGTGTCTGGCGAAAAGGTTTGGTGGTATTAACTTTGAGCAGGATGCGACTGGATATCATTTTGTGAAAAATAATTATCTGCAGAAGGGAAGTGATTTTAATAACCTTCGTGGTGAAAGTTTTTCGGGAATGGTAAAAATCGAAGTTCTGGAGAGTGGTTGTTTTTCTGTGGATGTGGAAGATTGCAGATTGTCGGCTGTTCTGGATAATCTGGGACATAAGGCAGGAAAAGAATTTTGTCTGTTGTCTGATGCGCAGTGTAAACTGCAGAGGTCTGTTTTTGTCGGTTCGGATTTCGAAGATACTCTGGAGATTCTTTGCGCTCAGTGTGGATTTGATTTTCTTGTTGAAAACGGAATCTATTACATCTTTGAAAATGCACAGGTTCGAAATGAGCTTGTGAGTGGAAAACGAAGCTGGCGTAAATTCACCCTGTGTTTTACAAAGTCTCAGGATTTTTTAACCTTCATTTTTAAGAGACTGGGTAAGCTGGAAACTATTTTACTTCCTGATGAGTATTCATTTTTGTGTTTTGCAAGTGAGAAGGAAGCTTCTGTGGTTGAGGATTTAATTTGCGAAGCAGACATAAAACAGTCTGTTTATATTGTGAATCTTAAGTATCTTAAACCTTCAGAATTTCTTGAACATTTGCCTCCTTCTGTTGACAGAACTGCTCTTTTTGTGGCAGATGATTCTTCACGTCTTTATTTCAGAGGAACTGAGGATGCTTACAAAAATCTTTGTCAGCAGATTGAAATATGCGACAGACCTGTAATCCGTTTAAGTTACGATCTCTTGATTTTGCAGTATGACGAAACTTTGCAAAATGCCTGGGCATCCTCATTCGGGGTAAAGAGACTGGCTTTGGGAGACCGGAATGAAGTGTCTGCCATTCTGGGCTCTGTGATGGGACTCAATCTGAATGTTGTCAGCTCTTTTGGTTTGACCTTTGCAGCAGATTTACAGGCATCTATTGAAGAGAGTAAAACCAGGGTTTATGCAGATACAACTTTGCACGGTATTTCTGGCAGGGAGATTCATTTTCAAAATACAAATACCTATCGCTACAGAGATAACAATGTGGATCCTGAAACCGGAAAGCCTGTATATTCCGGGGTTACCAGGGAAATCGCTTCGGGAATTAAGCTTGATGTTTTGGGCTGGGTAAGCGGGGACGGGATGATAACCAGCAAGGTAACGGCCTCTGTTTCCCGTCAGGGGAATGATACTTCTGCTTCAACAGGTAATCCCCCTCCTACATCTGAAAAAATTGTTACAACAGAAGTCAGGGGGAAAAGCGGTGAGCCTCTTGTTTTGAGCGGGCTTGTTCAAACTGCTCATAGTGAACAGGAAAAAAGAAGTCCCTTAATTTCGAAAATTCCAGTGCTTGGAAATCTCTTCAAATCAAAAAATAAAACAGAAGAAAAAATGCAGATGGTGATTTATCTGGTGCCTCATGTTCAGGGAGAAAAGGCTGAAGAAATAAGCAGCACATGTAGTAATGAAGATTACAAACGACTTGAAGAAGGTTTATGGAAATTGTATTCGCATTATGAAAAAGAGGAGGTTTTGTATGAAGAGTAAATATGATTTTACGCTTACTCCAGCTTATTGTCTGTTTAATGGGGCTGCGGTTATGGAGCAGGATGGAGCATATATAAAATTTCTTATTGAAAATAAAAATGATTCTTTGCTTTGTGGAAGACTTTCCAGGGCTTTTGAAAATCATGTATGTAATATAAGGCGTTTTAAGGATTGCCCTGAAGTATACAGGCGGCTTATAAAAATTGATTTTGAGAAAGCAAGCAGGGCTCAAATAAAAAACTGTATTCTTTCTCTTTATAAGGCTGATTCTGAAAAAAATAGTAGATCTGATAAAGTTGAATCCGCACAGACTGAACGTGAGGCTGCAGCTGTTCTTTTGCTTGATTCTATATTAAATGAAGCCCGGCTGCGAAAGGCAAGTGATATTCATATAGAAAATGCCAGTGTCAAACTGAGGGTCAATGGCGGCCTGGTAAAGCTGATGGAACTTCAAAGCGAAAAAAGCAGGGAATTGATTCAGAGAATAAAACTTCTTGCCGGATTAAATGTAATTGAAAAGAAAAAATGTCAGGATGGTAATTTCGTATACGGCAATAAGAATCCATTTTTTATACGGGTTTCTACTATGTCCGCAATAGGTGAGGTCAGGGAAAACTCCAGTGGACTTATATCTTCTGTTGAGTCTCTTGTTATGAGAATTCTTGATACTTCAAGGATTCCGCTGGCACTTGGAGAACTCGGATTTAATAATCTTCAGCTGGAAAAAATCGGAGGAAATAAAGGTTTGTGTTCTCTCGCAAATGGTCTTCTTCTGGTGTGCGGACCTACCGGGGCTGGTAAATCTACAACTGCTGCGGCAATGCTGGTTGAAATGAGTAAACTAACTAACGGTAGTATGAAAATTTTAAGTCTGGAAGATCCTCCTGAATATGTTATTCCTGGTGTAACTCAAATAAAAATTGATGATGATAACAGTTTCACGGAAGCCTTGAATCATATTTTTCGTCAGGATCCGGATGTAATTATGATAGGGGAGATTCGTGATGAAGAAAGTGCTGCCGCTGCATTAAGAGCCTCTTTGACCGGACATCTGGTGTTAGCAACCCTGCACTGCGGAGCTGCTTCGGAGGCTTTCTTTCGTCTGGAAAACCTGGGAGTTGATAAAAGACTCTTGAGTCAGGTGCTTAGGGGAGTTATCTGTCAAAACCTGAATCCAATGGGTGGAAAAATGCGTCTTTATGCTGATGTTGCTCTTGCAGATGATTCATTTGGTGAAAAAGCATTTAAAGCCCTGTCTGGAGATCAGATAGAAAGTCTTTTGGAGCATTATACAAATTACAGCGAAATACTGAAGGAAACAATTGTTGAACTTAAGCATAGAAAGCAACTTCCATTTTATAGCAGGAGGCGTGAAAATGCTGGAATTCACAAAGATGTTATATGAGCTTTTTGTTGTTCAGGGAATTAATCTTTCAAAAAGCCTTTTGATAATGAGTTCAAAACCCAGGAAAAATGCCGTCAGCAGAACAGCAGGGTATATTTATTCTGCACTTGAGAATGGTTCATATTTTTCAAATGCATTAAAAAGTTGCAGTGAAATTAACTTTGATGATGTTTATGTTTCATTTATAAGTATCGCTGAAAAAAATGGAGATTTAAAAACTGCACTTTCGTATTTAAAAGAAAAAATCGAGCGTGAAAAAGAATGCAGAAAGAAGATGGCAGAAGCATCTGTTTATCCTTTTTTTGTAATTATTCTGGCAGTTACAGCAAGCATCTTTATCGGCCTTTATACAAGTACTGCAGATCTCTGGCTTTTAGCAAAATATGTATCAGCTTTAATTTTCATCAGTATTTTTATGTATCTGGCAATTATAAAGATATTAAGTGAAAACACTCTTTATGAAGCTTTTTCAGCTGTTGATTTTCTTGTGTCTCATGGAGTTGAGCTTTCTGAGGCAGTAGGCTGTGCTATTCAGATTGCAGGCCCTTCAACAAAAACTGGAAAACTTTTTGAAAATGCAAGAGTAAATCTTTCTTATGGGATGGATTTACAAAGGGCTTTTAGTTGCAGAAATAAAGTCGGGGCACATCTTTCTGAAGCTTTTTATTATGCAGATCTTGGTGGCAGTAAAAATGATTTGTTCGGAAAAATCGCTGCATATTTGAAATTAGAAAAAGATAAAAAAAGGATGATTTGTTTTTCCTTAATGGAACCTGTTTTTATTGTGATTACAGGTCTATTCATTCTTTCCATCATGATTACTTTTTTTATGCCACTGATAAATGAAATTGGATTTATATAAATCAAAAAAACTATAAGGGGGAAATATGAATAAGCCAAAAAAAATCAGGAGGATTTGTTATGGTAACAAAAAACGAAAGGAAGCGGAAGGTTTTACCTATGTCGAAACTGTGGCTGTCATTGCGATCGGAGCCTTGCTTACGGCAGGGAGTGTATTCTCGGCATCAAAAGTTATTTCCGCCGCGCGAAAGACTGCTGCAAAAACACAGATTGAGCAGTACAGCAGCGCACTGCAAACTTACTTCCTTGACTGCGGACGCTTTCCAACAAGCGAACAGGGACTCAATGCTTTATGGGAAAAACCAGTTTTATATCCGGTTCCGGAAAACTGGGATGGACCATATCTTGACCGTGAGCCCGGCAATGATCCGTGGGGAACCGATTATAAGTATCTCAGCTCTGAAAGTTCCATTATGCCGTCAGAGGTTCCTGAGAAACTGCCCTTTGTACTTATCTCATACGGACCGGATGGAAAAGAAGGCTTTGGCGAAAAAGGAGGTTCAGATGACATCTGCTCATGGAAATAAAGTTCTGGTTGGGGCCGTTTGTATTTGTCTGGTTTCGTTAATGCTTTTGTCGGCGAAAATCCTTTCATCCAGAAAAACAAAACTGCAATTATATGAAAAAAAATATTCAAATGCAGTGTATGCGCTGGAAGTTAAAAATCAGGAAGCAAAAAAATGAGACTGGTCCATATCATCTGTTATGCTTCTCTGCTTGCTTTATCTGCTTCTTTGTTCAGCACCGGCTTTTTTGAAACCAGGGAAATTGACAGGAGAATAGAAAAACTCTGTAAAAAAACTGATTCATTAATTTTTATTTCCAGAAGTTTTTGCAATTCCTGTGAAGGTAAAGGTTTTGAAAATCTGGATGAATGGAAGCAGGTTTGCTGCAGTATGTGGAATTTAACTGATATTAACTGGATTTATTCAGAAGATGAAGACAATGGACTTTTTTATGGGAACTGGAAAGGTCCTTATGGGAGTGGTGAAGTTTATGCAAAAAAGCAATGTGATAAAGAAAACTGATTTTGAGAAGTATGAACTTGTAATTCCTTTTATAAGTTTAACGGGAAAAAAATACAATCATTTTATTTGTTCAGAACTTGAAAAAAGGCATCCCTGTTTTTCTGATGAATTTGCTTTTGATTCCTTTGTAAAGAAAGTTACCAGAAAGGGGCTGACAGAAGAGGTTTATGTAATGAATAAATACAAGCTTGCAGAATATGAAAGCCGCAGGACTTTTCCGGGTCTTGGTTTTTATCTGGAAAATTTAAAACACTGGCGCAGATTTTTTGTTGAAAGAAAATGGAAACTGACTTTCTGGGCCTTTTTTTTCTGTTTGTGTCTTGGACTTTCCGGGGCTATTGCCGGAAAGATTAAGGGGCAGAAAATTGCCGAAAAGACAGAAAATGATTCTTTAATTTCTCTTAGTGATTCTTCAGAAGGAGAGATTAAGGAAAAGGAAATGCTAACTCCTTTTTCAAAAACATTTTTTTCAGATGTAAATCAGGTTGATGGAAAAATAAGCAGATACGAATGGAGACTGGAAGAAAAAAAAGGCAATTGGTTTGAAACTGTTACGGCATCTCTTAAAGGGGTTTTTCCGGAAAATTTAAGCGGATATTCTGGCGGAGCTGTAAGTTATTCAAACGGACTTCCTGTTATGGAAATCTCTGTGGTAGAGAAAATCGGGGGACATGATTCAGAAAATCAGATTGTTTCAATTAATAATGACAAAATGCCTAACGCAGATTTTAATAAATTACTAAGGCAAATAATTTCTGAAAATGAAGCAGTTCTGCTTAATGAAAAAGCGCCTCCCTATCATATTGAATTTCTTTGCAGTACTCAAAAAGAAAATCTGATACACAGAATTCTAAACGAAAGTGCTCTGCTTATTTCAAAAGATTTCCGAATAATTTCCAGTGTAAAAATTCAACAGACAGAAGAAGATAAAATTTTAATAGGCTTTTCAATAGAAGAAGATTCATCTTTATTTCCTGCTGATATGGTTTATATAAATCTTAATTCCATATCTGAATATCTGAAATTATTCATTGAAGAAAGTAAAAAAACAGTTTCTTTACAAACAAAGCAGGAGAAAGAAAATGAGTTTTCTTATAAAGAGCAGAAAGAAAAAGATAAAAAAATTGGAGAAATAAGAAGACCGGATAATACGGCTAGTCTTTTTTTCAAAACAGAAGAAGGAAAAATAAAAACTGTAAATGCAATTCTTAAGGAGGATTTATGAAATTAAACATTGGTAAGTTGTGTCTGCTTTTCACAGGCGCTTTTATTTTCTTTTTATTATCATGTGCGTCAAAACCTCATTTTGAGGGACAGGGTGATTTGTGTGGAATAATAATTGATGAGAATAATAAACCGGTAAAAGATTTTATTGTCTATTGTAAGGTTTCTGATAAAAAAGTTCCTGCAAAAAATCCCGGTCCTGTAAAAACAAATGAAAGTGGGCTCTTTGTAATTTATGGTGTTCCATCTGGTGACTACCTGCTCTCCGGCTCTAAAAATAATTATTTAAGTATAGATCCCGTTTTATATTCTTTTGAAGATCGGACAAGAATTATTTGTCTTCAAACGAGAAGTTATAAGTCTGCAATTTTAAGGGCAGAGGAACTCATCGGAATGGGACAGATAAAAGAAGCTGAGTCTTTAATCGCAAAAATTAACTGCGAGAAAGATTCCAGAGAAGAACTTTACATAAAGTTTTATCAGTTTCTTTTATCAGAAGATAAAGACAACAGAGTATCAATATTCAAAAATTTGAGAAAGAGTAATTTTCCAAATGATTCATTTTTTATGGATTTTACAAATAAACTTGAGGAGATGTTGAAATGAAAATTGTAAGAAGAAAAATATATCGGATTTTGCTTTTCATGATGTTTCTGATTCTTTTTGGAACTGGTTGTAAAACATATTCTCTTGAAAAAATACCTTATGTAATGACAGGTGATTTTGTAATGGAAGAAAGTTCAGCTGATTATTCAATTTGTGGTGTTGATTTCTTTCTATTAAATAAAAGTGAAAAAGAAATCAAAAACCTTACCATCGTTTTTTTTCTGTTTGATAAGGATGGAGAACCTGCATTTGAATGTCGAAGCAAAATATCAGCTCAAATAGAAAAAGATATATCTGCAGGAGAGGACTGCTCTTTTTGTATGAGTCTGGACAACTTTATGAATTCAATTCCTTCTGAATATCTGATAGTTGATTATCTTTATCTTTCAAAAATCGAATATCAGGATGGAAGTGTATGGGAGGATCCTTATGGGCTTGTTGCATTCAGATAAGAAAAATAATAAACATACATTCCTGGTCTTTATACTCTGTCTTATGTGTTTTTTCTCTGCTTGTTCTTTTAGTGATGATCCGGTCCTGATTACAGATCAGAAGGGAAATAAAAAACTGACTCTTATGATTTATATGGCAGCAGATAATGATCTTGAAAGTTATGCTCTGGCAAACTTGAAAGAAATTGAAAAGGCGCTTATTCAGGAAGTAAATGTTCTGGTTTTACTCGACCGTTCCGAAGGTTACGATGAAACTTGTGGAAACTGGACTGATACCAGACTTTACGAAGTACTTCATGATGATGGTGGAAGCAGCTCAATTAATTCCAGAAGACTTGATTGTCCTGCTTTAGATTTGACTTCTTCTGAAGCAACAGAACTGGATATGTCAAACTCTTCTGTCCTTCAAAAATTCATAGAGTTTGGAAAGGTGAATTATAAAGCAGAAAAATATGCTCTTATAATCTGGGGGCACGGTGGCGGCTGGAAGGCATTTGCAATCGATGACAGAAGTAAATCCTATATGAGTGTGAAGGAACTTGGAAATGCTGTTCGGAATCAGGGGCTTGATGTAATTGGCTTTGATACCTGCTTTGGTGGTGTTATTGAGAATGTTTATGAACTTAAAGACTGTGCAGAGTTTACAGTAGGTTGTCCTGGAGTTAGTCCGAATAACGGATGGGATTATAAAAGTTTTTTTGAAATGCTTTCAGAAGGAGATTATTCTTCGGATAACATTGCCCATGCTATGGGGCAATGTTCAAGAGCAGCAGCTTCTGTTTTTGAAAATAAAAAAGTATCGAACCTTATGGATTCTTTTGAACAGTTTTGTAAGGAGCTTTCTCAAAGTATCCAGAATGAAAATGACAGAAGACAAATTCTGGACTCTCTATTCGCATCAAAATCATACAGTTACACTCAGTATCCCTGCGATATGTTTCTTGACATAAGGGCAATGGCAGGTCTTTATACTTCCAGTGAAAATACTTTGCTCTCAGCAGCGGCGGTAAGACTTTCAACTGTTGCAAGTGATATATCCGCGACAGGTATAAGTCTTCATTTTATTCCGCTGGATTCTGCAAATATTATGGCTTCAAGTCATTCTGAAGATTATATAAAAAATGAGAATAAAACAAATCAATGTGCATTTATAAAAGAAAGCCGCTGGTGGGTGCCATCGGTTAATGGTAATTCAGGTAGTTTGCTGGATAAGTTATTTTATATGAGTTTTTAATACTAGGAGGATTTACAATGAAAAGAATACAAAGTATAAGAATCTTCTTTTTCTTTGTTTTATTAATATGCGGTACCTCATTTATATCTGCCTATACTGAACAGGGGTATCCGTCTTCTACTGACGGTATGTATACGCCGCCTTCTCCGAAGCCAAAGGATAATGGCGGAGATGGAGATGGAGATGAAAATCCTCCTGCGCCACCATCATATGCAAGCTCAATAACCAGTGAAAACGGAAAAACTGCTGCGGTAGAAAAGAGTGACGGTGAGGTTGGTGATGCCGGAGATGCGTCTGGCGAAACAAATGAAACTGTAGCGGGAATAAATGCTAATCAGCAAGAAATAGCTGCAGAAGAAGCAGAGGGTGAAAAAGAACAGCAGAAAAATCTTGTCGAAGTAAATGACAAAAAAGATAAGAAAAATTCTGAAAAAAAGGGTGATCCTGTGAGAATAAGCAGCGGTTACTATGAACAGACGGAAACAGATTTTTCATGCGGAAATGGAGTATCGTTTGAGCTGAAAAGGCAGTATGAATCAGATAATAAAATTGTATCCAGCTTCGGCTATGGCTGGAAAACAAATCTTGATGAAAGAATAATCCTTGGAATTGACGCGAATGTGGCAGATATAGAACAGAAGCTTGTTGATTACTGCCAGAGTATATTGAATGGTATATCTCACCTCGAAGCAAAGTATGCGGAAATTTACGGGGTAAGCAGCATTTATTCAGCAAAGACAGAACTTGATTCAAGAATCTCAAGCTGTGCCAGTAACTACAGTGATGCAGATGGAATTGTTACAAGGCTTACAACTCTTGAGCCAAGTGTAGCAATCGATACAGAAAAAAAACAGATATCAAATGCAATAAGCAATGCTAAAACTGTCCGTAGTAAAATAAGCAGTAAGAAGGGCAGACTGGAAGCAGCAAAGAACAGTGTAGATGGAAACCTTGCGGTTCTTGCGGATCTCAGAAACCGTTATGATGCGGCGGTAAAGGCTCTTGAGGAATTCAGAAAAAAGATAGAAGAAATAAAGGTGCGTAAAAAGCGTAATGCAAAGGCAATGTTCTCCGGCATGGAAAAGGCCTTTGAAGAAACCGGACTTAATACAGTCATTGTGATTGATGCAGAAGGCTTTCCTCATATTCTTTATGAAAATAAAGATAAAACAGGGTGGAGCAGTTCTTCAGAAAACAATTATATAAAATGTATGCCTTATGGTAACGGCCTACGACTTTATGAAGCTGACGGGCATGTAAAAGATTTTGATAGTCTTGGTTTTCTTGTAAAAATTACAGATAGAAATGGAAACGATCTTGTTATTCATCGTGATGAAAGTGAGCAGATTGAAAGTGCAGAAAGTTCTTATGGTGAACATTTTGATTTTGAATATAAAAATGGATTTATAAGCAAAGTTGCAAATATTCGCTCGCCGAATCAGAAATCAGAATATACTTACAACGGAAAACGGCTGGTTTCTGTAACGGACATAGATGGCGATACTGTCAGTATGGAATATAATGAAGGCGGTAGACTTACGGCCTTGAATAAGTGTGACGGCAGCAGTGTAAGTTTTTCGTATAATGAGCAGACTTCTGATGGAAAAATTCTTGCAACCGCTACTACAAATGAAGAAGGTTTCAGTGAATATTTTGAATATAATATAAGCAGCAGACATACAATCTACATAGATCATGACGGAAACAAAACTTCTTACTGGTATGATGACAGACACAGAACAGTAAGGGAAGAGTGTCCGGATGGTAGTGTGATTAAATATGAATATGCAGATGATTCAAATCCAGTCAGTATAAGTGAAAATGGAAACCTTGTACGCTACGGTTATGATGGTCGGGGAAATCTGATTTGGGCTTCATACGAAGATGGTAGCCGTGAATACTGGACTTACGACACTTTTGGACTTGTAACGTCATATACAGACAGAGACGGAGTTCAGGAAGAATATCTCCGCGATGAAAAGGGAAATGAGATTGAATATCGCAGGGGAGGGGAGACTGTTTACAGTCGCAGCTACGATTCAAAGGGGCAGGTAATAAGGCAGACAATTTACAGCGGAAATTCTGTTGTTACAGATTATGAATATGATGATTTTGGAAATGTTCGTGTTGAAAATTGCGGTGGCGTAAGAAAAGAATATGAATATGATGAACAAAATCGAGTTACTGAAATAAAAGTTTCTGGAAAAACTTTGACAGAATATGAATATGACAAACATAAAATTATTCAGAAGAAATATAATGGCTTGGAATCTGTTTACTTTACAAATGGACGAAAAGACCTTGTGAAGATAACACAGAAAGACTCTGTTACGGGTGTAGTTCACGAGACTCGTCTTGAATATGACAGACGCCATCTTCCTGTCAGGTTTTATATCGGAGACGGTGAGACAGAAGAACTTGTTCGCTCATATTCGTATACCCCGGAAGGAAAACTGCACTCAGAAATAATGCATGGTGAAGAAAGCTGGATAAAAGTCTACGAATATAAAAACGGGCAGATAAGCGAATACAAATTATTTAAAACTACAACCGACCTTACGGTGGTTGAGTCCGTGCAAAGCGCAGGTATCGAGAGCACCGCTGAACACGCTAATATTTATATCCAGAAGATAAATTATTCACATGACTCCCACAACCGAAAGAAACTCACAGTTACAGATGCTCTTGGAATCCAGAATCTGTTTGAATACGACAGTTATGGTAATCTTATAAAGGTTACAGACGGCATCGGCGAAGAGTGTCAAAAGTCTTATACCATGGCAGGACGCCTTAGTGGTGAGCAGTCTTCCTATGGTGGTTGGTATGAATATGTCTGGGGAAATAATGGTCTGAATTCACAGGCGGGTGAAAAGAATAAGGCATCGCTTAGTGTGGAATATTTTCCAGATGGAAGTAAAAAGGTACAGACTGACCGTTATGGAAAAACAGTTCATTACACTTATGATTTTCGGGGCCGGCTTGAATCTGAGAAGGGGGATGTATGCAAAGTATGGTATCAGTATGATGATTTTGACAGACTTGAGAGACAGGTTGTTGGTGAAAGTCCGTCTGTGTCGGGGGCAGTTTATTATGTACAATTTGATTATTCAGAAGATGGAAGAAGTGTTACTGTAACTGAAGGCGGAAAATACAAAACTGTTTATGAACTGGATGCTTTTGGAAATATTATAAAGCAAATAAACTGTAGTACAAACGAACGTTTGTTAGTATATGATGCACAGAATCAACTTATTGAATCTTATGATGGATATGGAAACAAAAGTTCATACGAATATAATTCACTTGGGCAGGTAAGTAAACAAATATTACCAGATGGAGCCGAAATAAAATATCATTACAATTATATGGGTTTGCCTGTTAGCGTAACAGACTATTATGGAATTGTCTACGAAGCGTCTTATGATAAAGCAGGTCGTCTGATAAAAGAACGTAACCGTGCTGACGTTGAGAAATCTTATGAATACGATAAGGCGGGACGCGTTACCCGAATTCTCTGCGGTGGTGAAGTTTTAGAATCTTACACCTACTATGCAAACTCAAGGACAGTCATTGTAAAAGATGGAAGGGGTGAAAACTATATCTATAACTATGATGATTTCGGAAGGCTTACTAATGAGAGAAACTGTAACTCTCTGGAACAGAATTATTTTTATGACGATGACGGAAAACTAAAATCAAAACAGACTTTCGACGGCTCTACCATAACAATCAACTGGTCAGGCGATAGAACTATCTATACAATATATTATGACGATGGTAGTGAAAATCGCTTCGTTTACGATATGCTTGGAAATATTCTGGAATCTGAAAATTGCTATGGTAAAAGCATCTACCGATATGATCAGGGGGGTAGACTTGTTTATCAGAAAGAATTAAGTACAGATGAAGAAATTAGTTTTAATTATGATCAGGCCGGAAATAGAATAAAGTTATCCAGTACAAATATGGAAACAAAATATGTATATGGAAAAAATAATGAAATAAAAGAAATTTTTGACAATAAGCAGCGTATAAGTATAAAATTAGAATACGATAAAAACGGAAGGGAAGTATTGAGAAGATTCGGAAACGGAACATACGAAGAAACTCTTTATGATAAAGCAGGCCGTGTCACTGTAAAAATGCAGAAATCGGCACGAGGTGATCTGCTCTGGGGGCAGGGTTATGCTTATGCTGAAGATGGAAAACGTATGGCGACTGTTGATAATCAATGCAGAATAACCTTCTATGAATATAACAAAACAGGTCGACTTGAAACTGTTTATTATCCATATACACAGGATTTGGAAGATTGTCAAAAAAAAGAAGCGGAAATTAACGGACTTATAACAGGTACTGCTTCCAGAGAAAATCGATTTATTAGCAGCGAAGAAAAATCAATCTTCAGTCAGCTGCTAAATTCAATGCAATATGGATTTTCTTATCATCTGCCTTCCCTGCATATTTTATTAAAAGAATCATATAAGTACGATAAAAACGGAAACCGTGTGGAAAAACAAATTCCATATGGAAAAATTGAATACACTTATGACAAAGAAAACTGCCTGCTGACAAGCGGTTCAAATGGACAAGCTTTTATTACATATTCATATGATTCCCTTGGCAATCTTATTAAGGAAGAAAGTAAAGAAAAAACTGTCAGATATGCGTATAACTCCCAAAACAGAATGATTTTCTGCGAGGTAGCAGATAAATCTAAAAAAGAATATGTTCAGACAATTTTTGCCTATGATGCATTTGGACGTCGTGTTAGTGTAAAGGATAAAGATCAGGTTGCAGTCGGAACTCTTTATGATGGACTTACTTTTGATGTGATAAAGCAGAGTCCTGTTTTTGAAAACGGAGTCTTTACCGACTCAAAAGAAAGCGGTATTAAGTTTGAAAAAACAGGCAGACCAACAGGCGATCGTTACCGTTTTATCAGTGATAATGATTTGCAAGATGGAAACCGGTATCTGTATTTAGATGAAAGTGCAGATAAAACCGAAAACTCTCGTTACCGGGGAGAGAGACTTTTCTTTTCTGCAAATGGAAGTCTCGGCGCACAGGTAACCACAGATTACGGAAACGAATATTTTTCAACCGATCTTCTTGGCAGCATCTCCTGCATCACAGACTCTTACGGGGATTCAAAATCTCAATACACTTACGATGTCTTTGGTAATCTTATCCAGGGTAATTTCACCGCCTCCGCAGATTTCGGTTACCTCAGCAAGCAGCACGACTCCACCGCCAGCCTCTACAACTACGGCTACCGCGACTATCAGCCCCAAACCTCCCGCTTCACCACCTCCGACCCAATCCGTGACGGCCAGAACTGGTTTGCTTACTGTGACAATGACCCGGTAAACTTTATAGATTTATGGGGATTGGAAATAAATAACTTTTTTCCGTATTCGTCTATGAGTAAATATGACAATGTTACATTAAATAATACAGATTCACTTATAAGTTCTTATGGATGTGCAATAACAGGAATGGCAAATATAATTACAGAAATTATGCATGTATCTAATCCTACAGAACATGCATATAATGAGTATACTCATGAGGGAAAGATGAAAACAATTACACCAATTGATTTAAATGTATCTTCAAATTTTCAAGGTAATTCAGACTGTTTGAATTGGAATGCAACTGCAAATGTTTATGGGTTGGAAGCAAAAAGATCTACTTCAAAATCTAATGCACAATCAATGCTACGAGATGCTGAGACGTCAAAAGAACAGAATTATGTTTTGGTACAAGTTCCTATTACAATTGGTTCTGGAAAGTCAAAAACAGATGTAATGCATTGGGTTGGGCATAGTGGAAATACTATAAAAGCAAAAGGTACGACATGGGTGGAAGTAGTTGCCACATCCGCAAATGATGCAACTAGAGATAAAAAAAACTCAAACTGGATGAACAAAAATGGAAAAATGTATGTAAAACAATCTGCAATAGAAGGTGTTGTAATTGTTAATAAAACGAAATAGGAGAGCATTCTATGAAAAAGATTAGAATTGGATTAATCATTTACTTAATATTATTTTTGTTTTCTTGTTCTGGAAATAAAAAGACTGTATTGCAAAAAATCGAAAGTGATTCTATAGCTCAGTATAACGATAAAAATGAACAGCTAGTGGAAAATGATTTTCTAAAAGAATCAGAAACTGCAAAGCCTAGGCGAGAATTAAAAAATCCTCTTGTCTTTTATAAACAATATGATTTCATTCCTGTTGAAGGGATAAATATTAATGAGGTTGTTTATGAAAAAACTGATGACAAAACAATAAAGATCCTGTACCAAGGAAATAATATTATTACTATAGATGATTTGAATTTTGAAGATAGTTCTGTTTTTTATCATAATAAAACATATAACAGAGATAGGCAATTAACAAGCTCTTTTTGTGTTTTTAATGGAAATATAAAATATTACGATGCCATCGTGTCGTTTAATAAAGGATTTGTAAAAATATATAAATCTACAGATACTGAATATAATATTGACGGGCCATTTTACTCAGGATACTCTGATTATTATTATATTTATGATAAATGGATGGAAAAAGATTCTTATTATGATTACAAGACCTTTCAAACAATTCCTGCAGTTTATGATGGCGAGATTTTGTTAATTGATATTAACACAGACGAAATTATCTATTCAATATGCAGTAAAGTTCTTCATGATTACGTATTACTGATAACAGATGAGATAAAGTATGAGGATGATGGTATACGGATAATACTTGGAGATCGTATGGACTCCGATGAATTTGTAGATTTTAAGTTATATACAGCAGACGACGACTTTCATTATGAAATCTATGATAAATACGAATATGACAGGTAGATACTTTTTTTCTGCAATTTATGAAAATGAAACTGTCTTTAACTAAAGTAGAATTGGAAGGTTAGTTTCTTAAAAAATCTCAATGTTTAATTATATTGACGTATTCTAAAAATGTATATACAATTATGTATATGAGGATTAATGACAATAATATCTGATGATAATCGTTTTGAATGGGATTCAGATAAAAACATGAAGAATAAAGTAAAACATGGACTTTACTTTGAACAAATTCTTCCGATTTTTGATGACCCATTCTTCCTCGAAGTTTATGACAAAGATCATTCTTCTGAAGATGAAGATAGATTCTTTGGTCTTGGTTCAGTGCAGGGAGTTGTTGTAGTAGCAGCTTCCTATACGGAAAGAATGAGAACCAGGATAATTTCTGCACGACTTGCCATGCCTAAAGAAGAGGAGGCCTATAATGAGTTCTGTAAAAAAGCTAACAGCTAAAGAGATTAGGGAGTTAAAAAAAAGACCTATAAATTTATCAGATATTCCAGAACTAACTGATTCTCAATTAAAAGAAATGTATCCGAAAAACTGGCGTCCACGAAAACAGGCAATATCTGCTCGTATAGACATGGATACAATTGAGTGGTTAAAAGCACCTGGAGAAAAGGGATATCTCCAAAGATTGAATGCAGTTCTAAGATGGGCACGAATGAAAGGTTGTCCAATTACTCAACTATAAAACACAAGACCGGCCCCTATGAGCCGGTCTTGTCTTATGATTTCATTTATTCAAAATACCAATCAGAAATTAATCCAGACAAGCATCCAGATTTTTGCAGATTTCTTCCTTGTTCAGGTGGCGGCCGATTATGACCAGTTTAATCATGCGGTCGCCGACTTTTTCGTCCCAGTCTTTTTTCATTTCTGGTTCTTCGGCAAGTACGCGTTTCTGTTCTGCAGGAGGGCAGGAAGCAAGCCAGTTTCCTGAGTAGCCGGCCTGAATCTGACGGCCTGAAGTTTCAAGAACGTAAGCCATATCATCTTCATCGCTGAACCAGATTACGCCCTTAGAACGGATAATGTTGCGTGGCCACTTTGAAGCAAACTCATCCAGTTTCTGGCGGTTGAATGGACGACGGCGGTAGTATACAAATGAACCGATTCCGTACTCGTCTTCACTTTCGCCCTCATGCTTGTGCTCGTGGTGATGGTGATGTCCGTGATGGTCATGGTCGCCATCTTCACCGTGATGTTCATGGTGCTCGTCATGCTCATCATCGTCGTCATCATGGTGGTGATGACCTTCATGCTCTTCATGATCGTGGTCGTCATGCTCATCGTGATCATCATCATCTTCTTCGTGAGCATCGTGCTCTTCCAGAGCCTTTACCCAGCCGGCACTTGCATAAACAGTTTCAAAATCAAAGCGGTCAGTTCCAATAATTTCTTCAACCGGAACATCACATCTTGTAGTTTCAATTACCTTTACAGTAGGCTGAATCTTGTTGATTACGGCACGAACCATTTTCATCTGCTCGTCTGTAACAAGGTCTCTCTTGTTTACGATAAGAGTAGAGCAGAACTCAATCTGCTGAATAAGAAGGGACTCAATATCTTCTTCGTCAATTCCTTCCTTCAGCAGCGCCTTTCCCTCGTCAAACTCATCAACAAGGCGGCTTGCATCAACAACACCAACAACGTTATCAAGCTTACCAATTTCAATCTGCTCAATAGCCTGAGCAATTGGCATAGGCTCGCAGACACCGCTGGCCTCAATCATAATATAGTCGAACTTTCCGGATTTCATCAGATTTTCAATCTGATTTACCATGTCGCTCTTGAGAGTACAGCAGATACAACCGTTTGTAAGAGGAACGAGACTGCTTGAATCTTCAATTTTTGCTTCCTTAGAAATAAGGCGTTCATCTACGTTTACTTCACCAATATCATTTACAATAACAGCTACCTTGTAGCCCTTCTGATTTGTAAGAACGCGGTTAAGCAGGGTAGTTTTTCCTGCACCAAGATAACCGCACAAAAGTGTAATAGGGATTTTTTTATCAGACATGATTTATACCTCACAAAATGTCATTGCCGGCACAAACTCGGAGATGACAAAAAATGTCATTGCGAGCACGAAGTGCGTGGCAATCCATATACTATAAAATATAATAAAAAAAACGCTAAAAGTACATAAAATTTCCTATATTAGCCCTCAGAAAATATGTTATAATTCTAATAATGAAGCGAAAGAGAATCTGTCTTGTAACAATTTCTCCAGAAACCGAATATTCTCGTCGTGTAATAGCGGGTGTTTGTGCTCAATGTAAAAAATACGGCTATGATGTAGTAGTTATTTCGGCCCTTGTTTCTATCTGCAATTATTATAAGAATTATCTCAACGGTGAATTAAACATTTATAATCTGATTAATTTTGATCTTTTTGATGGTTTTATAATTACACCCGTTCCAATGACAGAAGATAACAATAACTTTCTCTATGAAAAACTTCTCGAACAATTCAAAAACTGTCCTAAGCCTGTAGTCACCTTAGATAAACAGTTTGCCGATTATCCAGTTATTTATACTGATGATAAAACTCCTTTTAAGCGCATAACTGAACATCTTATAAAAAAACATAACTGCCGCACTTTTGATATTCTTAGCGGACCCGATGCTTCCGAACTTACAAGCATGCGCATAAACGGAATTATCGAAGCACTTTCAGATAATAGTATCCCTATCGATAACGATCATATTTTCAAAGGCGACTACTGGTATTTTAGCGGCGAACGCCTGGCAAACCGCTATATCTCAGGTGAACTTGAACTCCCGGATGCGGTAATCTGTCTTTCAGATCATATGGCACTTGGCCTGATAAACAGACTCAAAAAAAATAATATCAATGTTCCTGAAGACCTTATAGTTACCGGATTCGGTGCAGTTCGAGAGGCTGCAATAAATACACCGCCGCTCACTTCCTATGTTCCAAGTCAGGCAAAAACCGGAGCTGAGGCGGTTAATTATCTTCGAACAATTATAGATCCTGCTGCTTCAATTATGGACTATGAAGAAAACTTAAATGACACCCTTAAGCTTGGCAGGTCCTGTGGCTGCGAAGAAGATTTTTCTTATACTCGTGCATATTTAAAAGAACAGTTTGGTACAAAATATAATTATGATGATTCTTCTATCTGGGATAATATAAATATGACTATGCTTCAGGAAAGCTATATGGCAGAGACTCTCACTGGAGCAGAAACCCCGGAAGTTTGTCTTGGCAAAATCTATGAATCAAAATATCTTCTCAAACCTTATAAGCGTTTTTATATCTGTCTTAATGAAAACTGGCTGAACACGGATGTAACGATTACACAGGGCTATACAGATTCAATGCTCCTGGCAGTTTCGGCAGAGGCTAATTCAAAACTGCACGGTAAGCATAATCATGTTTTTATAGGCGAGGGTAGAGAAAGACGGTTTAATAAAGCAGAAATGCTTCCTGCTTTTACGGAAGATTTGAAAGAAGCCTTTAAAGAGCCTCAGATTTTTTATTTTGCTCCGCTTCATTTTGGTGATGTTAGCCTTGGCTACGCAGTATTACAGAATGATTTATCTAACCCCGGATTTATAGGAGAAGTATTCAGAAACTATCTTAGGAATATAAACAATGCTCTTGAAATGAGCCGTACAAAATATCGTTCAATTTATCTTTCAGAACATGATTCTATGACCGGCCTTAAGAATCGTCGTGGCCTGGAATTTTTTATTCAGCAAAAAATACAGAACGCAGCCAGTGATGCAAAGATCTTTGCCATTGTAATTGATATGGATGGCCTTAAAAAACGAAACGACACTTATGGTCACGCAGAAGGTGATAAGGGAATTATGGTCGTTGCAAAGGCAGTGCAAAGTATAACTGAAGCTGGAGAAGCCTGTGCCCGGGATGGTGGTGATGAATTTGTAATTCTTGGTGTCGGCGGCTATACAGATTCTCAGATGAGGGAAAAACTTTCCCGCTTTCATGGTTACCTTGAAACTGCAAACGAAACAATGTCTATTCCTGTAGAAGCAAGTATTGGTTATAGCCTTCAGCCTGTTGATAAAAAAGAAGGTTTTCAGCTGGTACTTGATAAAGCTGATGCAAAGATGTATGAAGATAAAAACTCAAAAAAATCAGCTGCATCAGAAAAGGTAAAAAAATGAAACGCATAATCACAGTTCAGGATATTTCTTGTGTTGGTAAGTGTTCCCTAACAGTTGCACTTCCTGTTATTTCAGCAATGGGCGTAGAAGCCTGTGTTCTCCCAACGGCAGTTCTTTCTACACACACAGCTTTTAAAGGATTCACATTCCGTGACCTTACCGGCGACCTGCCCGCAATTACCCGTCACTGGCAGGAAGAAAAAATAAATTTTGATGCTATTTACACCGGCTACCTCGGTTCCCTCGAGCAGATAAATCTCATGCATCAGCTTATAAAAGATTTTGGTGGCGGCTCTACACGTGTAATAGTAGACCCCTGCATGGCGGATAACGGTTCCCTTTATTCCGGCTTTACTCCGGAGTTTGCAAAAGCAATGGCGGGGCTCTGTGCAAAGGCAGATGTAATAGTTCCAAATCTTACAGAAGCCAGCTTCTTGTTAGGTCAGCCTTACGTTGCAAGCGGATATAATAAAGATTATATTGAAGAGCTTATTAAAAAACTTGCCGGCCTGGGTGCCCGCCGTGTAGTATTAAAAGGAATTTCTTTTGATGAAAAAAAAATCGGCATCGCAAGTTACGATTCCGATTCTCAAAAAATCAACTGGTATTTTCACGAAAAAATGCCGCAGAACTTCCACGGTACAGGTGATATTTTTGCCAGCGTGCTTACAGGAGCCCTGGTCCGCGACTTCAGCTTAGATAAAGCCTGCCGCCTGGCTGCAGACTTTGTTGTAGAATCAATCCGCGCTACACTTTCCCACAAAGACTACAACTGGTACGGCGTCGACTTCGAAACGGCCCTCCTGTCACTTATTTCGCAGCTTTCTGATAACTAGCCCTGATTCCATCAGCAAATAACTTGTTCTGGTCTTTGCGTTCTGGTACAGAGAACTGAGGTTTTCCATCAGAATCAGAAACACGCCAGATATGCATAGGGTCGGTAGTATATGCAGGACTGCCCGGGTTATTAATCCACCAGTCAAGAACAGCCACAAAACACAAAGTATACTTCAAAAGATTAGCATTATTTGCAGTTGTGTTGGCAGTTTTATTTTGAGCACCAAGCAGAACATCCAGACGTTTAGAAACTTCGTTAGGAATATCAAACTTATAGTGTTCCCAAGGATTTTCAATTAAAGAACAGGTAGCCTTAGTTGGAGCCTTCTGATCACACTCATTAATAACAAGAGTTAAAAACTTTCTTGCATAGTCAGTTCGGTGGAACAAAGGTCTGTACTTGCTCTCATCACTAGGGTGCTCAAGCAGAAGCTGTTCAAACTTAAAGTTCGGCATGTAGTGATATGTTGTCTGCCAGAGCAGAGAAGTAATCATCTTTTTACCGATATGAGACTTATCAAAATCAGGCTGGGAGTAAACAGAGTTTACAAGGTCGCAAAGAGGTTCGCAGTATAGCTGTTCAAAAGTATCTTCACGGTAAGCAGACCAGTCATCCATAACAGCATAAATCGAATCTGCACCTTTTTTCTGTTCTCCAGGCTCAGGGAACTTAATGTTTCTACAGCCCTGGAAACAGTCTTCAATAATGTGCTGCAGAACACAGATAACCTGAATAGGATTTTCCGGAGAAAGAATATTAAATCCGTCCTTAAAATGGAAAAGAGGCTGGAAGTAAGGATACATATCCGGATGTTCATCAAGGCGGTCAAAGCCTGCATCAGGGAACATCTGGTTCAAAAGCTTAAGACCGGTAATTACAGTAGAATCTTTAATTCCTTTTTCCGGAGGTGCAGCCTTAGGCTTCTTTTCTTCTGGAGCCGGCTCCTTTGGTTTTTCCGGAAGCAGCAGATCAAATTTATGAAGACCAACAAACTTCAAAATCTCACCAACCTTTGCATTAAAAAAGTTAGGATAAGACTCGTAAGTGTCGGAACACATGCGCATTAAAAGAGGGTAGAGCTTTTTGATTACTTCAGTTTCGATGTAAAGCCATTCAGTAATAGCCTGCTTAGCATACAAAGAAAGCTTGTCTTTTGGAGAATCCGGATAAGCTGCCTCATCAGAATAAATCTCTTTAATCAGCTTTGGAATTTTTGTGTTACCGAAATAGTAAACTGTAATGAGAGGCTTGTAGATAGCCCTTACTAAAGGAATTAAATCAGCAACAAGAATTTCATTCATTCCCTGAAGGTTTACATATTCAACCTTAATCGGCTGCATAGCCCAGCCCGCAACGTCTCTCAAGAATTTGAATTTAGATTCAGTTCCGCTTGCAATTTTTCCTTTGTAAGTAGAAGGGGCAATCTGAATCAAAGTTTTGATTACAGTAATAAAGCCTTCCATGTGTTCTGTTGCCTGCTTCATTGTATAGAGGTAAAAATCCGGAATGATTTTTTCCATACCGTTTTTCTGGAAGGAACGGATGAAATTAAACATTCCATAGTTAGGTTTGATTTTATATTCAGCAGACATCATGAGCTTGTCCATAATGCTGGCTGCTTTTTTAGAAATAACAGGAAGATCTTCGCGTCTGCGTCTGGCTGCAGAAGCACCACCCATACCGGCAGCTCCAGAGCCTCCTGCTCCAGAAGCACCAGCTCCTCCGCGGCCACCGGCTGCTTCAGAACCTCCCGGAGCCTGACGTACAATTCTTCCGGCCTTGCTGGCTCCACCTGCGGCACCACCACCGGCAGTAGTTCTTTCGTACAAAACTTCACCGCCAAGTTTTTTAGCCATTACGGCAGCATCTTTATCGCTAATTTCACCAATATTCTTTCTTGTTTTGTCCAGAGTACCCGGAGCCCAGTCCGCAGTTCCGTTAATTTTTTCAGCCATATATATCCTCCAGAAATCAGCCTAAAGCCTGAGCATACCTTTATGAAGCAGGCCAGGAAAATTTTTAAGAATTATTTTATCACCATTAGAATCAAGAAGAACGCCTTCAAAGGTTCCATACATAGTATAATAGTTTGTTCGCAAAGCAATAAGATTCAGTGTGCGGGAATTTACAGAAAGTGGAGTAAAAGTTAAATCCACCATGCTTTCAGTGTCCTGAATAATCCAGTTTTTGTCTATGCCAAAAGGATGAGTCATATAAACCGGAGGCAGGGCAGTCTGCTTTCCATCAACTACAAGTATATTACTGTTATATGAATCAGAATCAGCTGCATCCATATTTGATGTATTTATATAGAAGATAATATCTTTTCCACGTACATTTCCAATGCCGTATACACTGGAAGATTTTGAATGGAACTTATAATAGGCCCGGTTCAAAATCTGCATACCAAGACCTTCGGAATCCTGGGCAGGCTCTCCATTTATGGCAACATGTCCCATAACCTTCATAGAAGAAAACCAGGTAGCAGAACATCGTGAAGAAGCAGGAGAAGGGCAGACAAAAAGAGAATCAGTATGCATATTATCCTGCAGGGGAGAAAAAACATAACCTTCTGCGTCAGGACGGGCACTGTCTCCGCGAACCTTAAAAGTAAGGGCGTGGTGCTTATGCTGCCTTCCCCAGGAAATCTTTATAAAGCGGGCTTTGCGGTAACAGGCACAAATGCCACGGGTAGTAAGAACAGGGACAAAACGCCTGCGTGAAGGCATAATTGTATGGTAAACATATTTTTTGCCGGATTCTTTATTCCAGAAGATGATTTCACCAAGACCAATTACCTTAAAATCATAAAACTGTGAAAGGCCAATAAAATCCTTAAGTGAAAAAACATATTCCAGCCGGCTTTTAATTCTGAGGTTTGATATTATAGAAGGAACCGGAATTCCTGCGTAAGGCGCTCTCATTCCCCTGATGTCAGTTTTTGGAGAAACTCCGTCAAAAGAGCCAAAATGCGCCTTTCCGTTTTGAACCAGAAACTCTGGCGGTTCAATAAACTGCCGCGAATACATTCTTTTATTATAAACTAATTATGGAGAAAATACAAATTAACCTTATTGCATAGTTATTCCTGACACTTTTCTAAGAAAAAAGTTATAAAAAGTTAATATTCCTAAGAGATTAACCTTATAAAACAAGATTAAAATAAATAAAAAATAATATTTTTCTTGACTTCACTATTGCGCCGTGGTAGAATTATAAAAAAAAGAGGATTTTACGCAAAGAACCGTTGGTTTGTAAAATCCACAAATAAAAAGGAGGATTTTTTCAAATGAAAAAAATCGTTGGAATTTTCGCAGCAGCAGCAGTTCTTGCTACTTCTGTATTTGCAGCAGATCTCACAGCTGGTGTAAGACTTGAAGGAGATTTGTTTAACTACAACG
>Ga0310691_10000647_pt1 | contig 61660 bp, 61 predicted proteins | sample 176DNAGHGlowgp2_FD_203887 | JGI IMG/M metagenome (GOLD analysis project Ga0310691, IMG submission 203887) | Sheep rumen microbial communities from Palmerston North, Manawatu-Wanganui, New Zealand - 1766 DNA GHGlow gp2 (v2) (version 2) | ecosystem: Host-associated > Mammals > Digestive system >... | reverse complement strand
AATGATAATTTCTATAAAAATGTAAAAGAAAATATAAAAAGTGGTAGTTTAATATCTTTTAAAGTAAATAAACAGTTAGAAATAGAACTTCCTAGTATTATTAATTTTATAAAATCAAAAGGGTATGACATTAAAAATTTAGATATACATTTAAATGAAACTTTATAGTATAAAGTTTTTTTGTATTAAATAAAAAAAATATTCCATAATAAATTTAGGAGGAATATTATGGAAAAAAGCAAATACAAAGAGATAGTTAAAAAAAATACTCCTACTGAAGATAGACTTTACAATGTAATGATATCGTTTTTAACTGGAGGTATAATAGGTGTTATTGGTGAATTTTTATTACATGTTTATTCATATTATTTGAATATTCCAACAACTGAGGCTGGGACATTCATGATAATAACACTTATATTTATTGGATGTTTACTTACTTGTTTTGGATTTTTTGATAAATGGGTATCTTTTGCTAAAGCTGGATTATTTGTTCCAATTACTGGTTTTGCTCATTCTATGATGAGTGCTGCACTTGATTATAGAAAAGAAGGTTTTGTTACTGGTATTGGATCAAGTATGCTTAAATTATCTGGTTCGGTTATTATTTTTGGTGTTGTAAGTGCATATGTGTTTGGTTTACTTAGATTAATAATATTTGGAGGTTAAAATGACATTTAAATATAATAATGTATATATTAATGATACAGCACTTGTTACAGGTCCTTATGAAAAAAATGGCCCTGTTGGTAGTTTTTTTGATAAAAGTTATTCTGACTTTTATTTTGGTAGTAATACATGGGAAAGTGCTGAAAGTAAATTGATTGAGGAAAGTGTAAATATATTATTATCAAAATTGGGTAAAAAAAAGAATGAAATAGATATTCATATATCTGGTGATTTATTAAATCAAATATCGGCTTCTAATTATGCTGCATCAAGACTGGGAATACCTTATATGGGCATATATAATGCATGTGCGACTAGTGTAGAGGGATTAATTATTGGATCAAATATGGTTGAGTCAAAACAAATTAAGAATTGCGTTGTTTCAGTATCTTCACATAATAATGCTGCTGAAAAGCAATTTAGATTTCCTGTTGAATATGGTGGACCAAAACCAAAAACTACTACATTCACTACAACTGGTGGTGCAAGTTGTTATTTATCATATGATAAAAAAGGTATAAAAGTTGATAGTGCTACGCTTGGTACTGTAGTAGATATGGGTGTAACTGATGTATATCATATGGGAGCAGTAATGGCTCCAGCAGCAGCTAAAACTTTATATGACCATTTAACAAATACTAAAAGGGAAGTTGATTATTATGATTTAATTTTGACAGGTGATTTAGGAGTATATGGTAAAAAAATATTTAAAGAGTATTTAAAGGATGAATATAATATTGAAATTAAGAATTATGATGATACGGCTGTAATGATATATGATATAGAAAATCAAAAAGTATATGCAGGTGGAAGTGGACCAGCTTGTGCACCGCTTGTTACATACGGTTATATTTTTAATAAAATGAAAAAGGGTAAACTTAATAAAGTTTTATTAATTGCAACGGGAGCACTTCATTCTCCTTCTATGGTTAATGAAAAATTTAGTATTCCAAGTATAGCTCATGCAATAAGTTTGGAGGTTATATAATGAATTATGTAAATGCATTTTTATTTGCGGGTATTGTATGTGCAATAGGACAAATAATACTTGATAATACTAAATTAACAGCAGGACATATAACATCACTTTTTGTTGTAATAGGCGCATTTTTAGATTTATTTAGTATATATGATAAGTTTGTTTTATGGGCAGGTGGTGGAGCTTTAGTTCCTATTACTAGTTTTGGACATTTACTTGTTCATGGTGCATTAGAAAAAGCACATGAATTTGGATTTATTGGTCTTGCTATGGGAATGTTTGATTTAACTTCATCAGGTATAATTTCTGCAATTGTTATTTCATTTTTCTTATCATTGATATTTAAACCAAAAGATTAATTTTGGTTCTTTTTTTTTAGTTTGTTCATATATTTAAGTGTAGAAAGAGAGGAATTAATATATATGGAGACACTTAAAGTTTCGTCAAAATCAAATCCAAATAGCGTTGCAGGAGCACTAGCTAATGTTTTTAGAGAAAAAGGAAGTGTAGAAATACAAGCAATAGGAGCTGGGGCTTTAAATCAAGCAATTAAAGCTATAGCAATATCTAGAGGTTTTGTAGCACCTAGTGGTAAGAATTTAGTTTGTATTCCTGCTTTTACAGATATTGTGATTGATGGAGAAGAGAGAACTGCTATTAAACTTATTGTTGAGAGCCATTAAAAAACTGTCTATATGACAGTTTTAATATTTTGTAATTCTATCATTCCAACGGTTATATCTTCCTGCTGGGTAATTTATAACATTTCTTGGGTTAATTGAAGCAGTGTAATTTAAATAATTCCAACTTGTATAATCAACACCAAATAATCCTTTTGCTACAGTTAAATGAAGATGAGCTCCTGTTGTACATCTATCATAACTTTGAGTAGATTGTCCACCAGAATATCCTATTATTGAATCTTTTGTAACTGTTTGTCCTTTTGAAACGTTCATACTTAAAAGATGGGCATATACGCTAGTATAAGCAACTCCATTAATATTGTGATGTACTATTACCATATTTCCACCACAACTATTTCTATACATTAAATTAGCAACAACTCCATTACCAATCGCATATACTGTTGTTCCCTCTGGAGTTCCATGGTCTAATCCTTCATGGAATGATCTTCCTATATAATCTCTTGGACCCCATTCACTAGTTATATAACCTTGTACAAGTGGTCTATAAAATGCTGTTCCTGGAGGTAATATACTTTTACCACATGTTGCTATATTTTCATTATCTTTACATCCTTTTTTTTCATACATTGTTATAATTTCTTTTGCTGATGCGATTTCATCTTCAATACTTATAGCTGTAGAAGAAATTGATTTTAGTTCTTCTCCTAATTGAACTTTTTTCTCTTGTAATTGTTCTTGTTGAAGTGCTAGTGTTTTTCTTTTTTCTTCGATTTCTTTTTCTTTTTGTTTATTTTTTTCAATTGTTTCGTTAAATTCATCAATTAGTTTATCATTATAAGCTGACATTTGCTCACTTACTGCAACTCTATATATGAAATCAGTAAAACTAGTTGCTCCAAATATATATTCTAGATATGTTGATTCTCCATTTGAATGTTGAACATAACTTAGTAGTTGTTTAATTTGTTCATTTTTTTCTTCTATTTCATCACGAAGTTCATCACTTTCTTGTTGAAGTTTCTCTATATCTGTATATGTTTTATCTATATCATGTTCTATAGATTTAATATTAGAACTTACTTCTTGTATTTCTTGTTCAGTTAGTTGTTTTTTTGTATTATTTTCACTTAATTTACTTTCTTTACTTTTTAAATCTGATTTTAAATCTCCTAATGTTTGAGCATTTATATTAGAAATTAAAATAAAATTAAAAAGTAATATAATTGTTAAGTATTTAATTATTTTTTTCATGCAACACCTCTTATCTTTTTAATTATATCATATATGTATTATTTTTTGAAATGAAAAATTTTCCTATTTTACATTTATTAGATTTTGTAATATAATTTAACTTGGTGATATTATGGATCAAAATTTAAAAAGGGAAATAATACTTGAACATTATCAAAATCCTATGAATAAGGGTTTAATTGATGATGATTCTTATATAAAAGTTAATATGAATAATGAAAGTTGTATTGATGAAATTAATTTAATGGTTAAAGTAGAAGATAATAAAATAGTTGATATTAAATTTGATGGGGAAGCTTGTGCGATTAGTACTAGTGCTACATCAATAATGATTGAAACTCTTGTTGGTAAAACTATAGATGAAGTAGAAGAAATATATAAATCATATACTGATATGTTAGATGGTAAAGAATATAATAGTGATATTCTAGGTAGTGCAGTTGTTTATGATGATGTTAGTAAACAGCCTAGTCGTATGAAATGTGCACTTCTTCCATGGTGGGGAATTGAAAAAATTTTAAAAAAAATTAAAAAATACTAATTTTGATGATTTGTTAAAAATTTATTGTAGAACGCTAAAATCTGTCTAGGTAGATTTTAGCCATTTGTAAAAAAAACATTACAAAAACGCAAAATCGATGATTTGCGTTTGTTTTTTTAGTTTGTTATAGTGTGCGTGAAAGGAGGAAATATATGTTAAATCATGCGGTTTTAGTTGGAAGACTTGTAAGAGATCCTGAACTATATGAAACTGAAAATGGGAATAAAGTTACACATATAACTTTAGCTGTTCCAAGAAGTTATAAGAACCAAGATGGAGAATATGATACTGACTTTATTTCATGTGTTTTATGGAAAGGTGTAGCAGAGAATACAGTTGAATATTGTAAAAAAGGTGATTTACTTGGTGTAAAAGGTCATATTGTTTCTAGAGACGTAGAACTTGAAAATGAAACTCATAGACAAATTACAGAAGTAATAGCAGAAAAAGTAACATTTTTATCTAATAAAAGAAAAGAAACAGAATAATTCTGTTTTTTCTTATAGGAGAAAAGATGAATTATTAATTAAATAAAAAAATTCTTAATAATTTGACTTAGATATGTAGATATGTTATACTTTTTAAGTTGTGAGAGGAGATATTATGACATTTAATAAATATAATAATAAAGATAATAATGAAAAAAGAATTGAAAATATGTCACTTACTGAAAGAATAGAAAAATTAAAAAAAGAAAGAGAATATTTTTTAAGACAAAAAGAATCAAAAACATTAAGTCAGGAACAAAAAGTATTGGCTTTAAAAAAACAAGGTTAATCCTTGTTTTTAAATTCACTATAAAATATTTTATCTGGTGTTGTTTTAAATATTTTTGAAATTTTTACTGCCATTTCATATGATAGTTTTCGCTTGTTATTTTCTATTTGCCAGTAGAAAGGTTTACTTATGTTTAAAAATTCTGCCATTTTTGCGTGTGTATAGCCATGTTTGATTCTTACTTCTTTTAACTTTTCCATAACTCACCTCTAAATATATTATAAATTAACTTTTAATTAATTTCAAGAAAAATGTAACCAAAAAGTTAATTTTGTTACAATTATATTAATTCGTGCTATAATACTATTAACAAGTTGATAACGAGGTGATTTTATGTTAATTGGCAGAAGAGTAAAGGAAGCAAGAATTGAAAAGAAAATGTCTCAAGAAGAATTGGGGAAATTATTAGGTGTAACTAAAGTATCTATTTGTGGATATGAAAATGGAACAAGAACACCAACAATGCAAAACTTTTTAGATTTAGTTGAGATACTTAATGTAACTCCAGATTATTTATTAGGAAGAGATATGGCAGTTGTTATGGAAGAAAATGAAGAGTATAAAACTAAGATATCTAAAGAAGAAATGATAATATTAAAAGAATTAAAAAAGGATAGAGAACTATATAATAAAATATGTAAAGATCCAAAAAGATATGCTGAATTAATTGTACGTAAATTAAAATAATAGTGGAATACTATTATTTTTTTTGATACAATATAATTGGTGATAAAATGTTAGAGATAATAGAAAAGAAAAAGAAAAAAGAAGAACTTTCTTTGAGTGAAATAGAGTATGTTATTGATAATTATGTTAATGGTAATATTCCTGATTATCAAATGAGTGCATTTTTAATGGCCATTTTATTAAATGGAATGACTGATGAGGAAACTATTAATCTTACAAATGTTATGAAAAACAGTGGCATTGTTTTAGATTTAAGCGATATTGATGGAATTAGAGCAGATAAACATTCTACAGGCGGAGTTGGAGATAAAACAACTTTGATTTTAGCTCCACTTGTTGCTACAACTGGTGTAAAAGTTGCTAAAATGAGTGGAAGGGGATTAGGACATACTGGTGGTACAATTGATAAATTAGAATCTATTGGTGGTTTTAACACTAGTATCTCTATAAAACAAATGGTGAAACAGGTAAATGAAATAGGTGTTGCTATTATTTCTCAAACTGATAATATTGATCCTGCTGATAAACTTTTATATCAACTTAGAGATGTTACTGGTACAGTTGATTCTATTCCTTTAATCGCATCTAGTATTATGAGTAAAAAACTTGCATTAGGTGATGATGTTATAGTTGTGGATGTAAAAGTTGGTAATGGTGCTCTTATGAAAAACATACATGATGCACGTAAACTTGCAAATTTAATGTATAAAATAGGTAAAGCTAATAATAAAAAAATGGCATGTATTTTAACTAATATGAATGAACCTCTTGGTAATATGATTGGAAATGCTACTGAGGTTTTAGAAAGTATAGATGTTTTAAAAGGTGAGGGTCCTAGTGATTTAAGAAATCTTGTTTTAACTTTAGGTAGCTACATGGTTAGTTTAGGAAAAAATATAGATTTAGACGAAGCAAGAAGTATTCTTAAAGATAATCTAAATAATGGTTTAGCATATAATAAATTTAGAGATATGGTTAAATACCAAAAGGGTAATATTGATGATATTAAGATATCTGATAATGTTATTTCAGTTAAATCTAAAAAAAGAGGTTATATTAAAAATATAGATACTTTATCTCTGGGTGAAATAGCTCGTAGTTTTGGTGCTGGAAGATTGACAAAGGATGATAAGATTGACTATAGTGTTGGAATATATGTTAATAAAAAAGTAGGAGATCACGTAGAAGTTGGTGAAGAGCTTGCAAAACTATATGTAAATAGCGAATATGATGTTAATGAAGTTATTAAGTGCTTTGAAATAAGAAAAATTAGATGTAAAAAAAATCCTTTGATATATGAAATAATTATGTAAAAAAATGTCAACATTTTAGTAATTGCTTGTGTTAAAAAAAATTCTGGTATATTATCATAGTAAGGAGATGATATTGTGATTTATCCTTCAATTGATAAATTAGTTACAGTGATGGGATCGAAATACTTACTTGTAAATGTTGTTTCTAAAAGAGTTAAACAAATGGAAACGACAGGGCATTATCAATTAAAACCAAATGAATATAAGTCTAGTAAAAATATTGGTAAGGCGTTAGAAGAAGTATCAAAAGGTTTAATTCACTTAGTGTAATTAAATCTTTTATTTTAGGGGGAATTATGGAAATTTATCGTTCGTGTAAAAAATTGTTTTGTAATACTGCAAAGCTAGTAAAAAGTGACTTAAATGATAAACATAAAATAAGTCAAATTAATATAAAAATTGATCATTCATATAGAACAGTTGATATTATATCTAAACTATTTGACAATTTTAATTGTTTTGATTCATATAAGGATTTAGCAAAAGGTATAATGGTGCTTCATGATTATGGTAGATTTGATCAAATGTTTCAAACAGGTACATATTGTGATTCTATATCTTTTAAAGATATGGATGAAATAAGTGATCATGGTGAGTATGGTGCGTATTTACTTTTTGAAATAGGTGATATAAAGAGGACTTGTGTAGATGAAAAATATTATGATGTATTTTTTAATTCTATTTTTTATCATGCGAAAAAAGTGCTTCCAAATTATTTAAATAGCAAGGTTGATGAGAGTTTAATTAGAAGTGATTTAGATTCATTTTTGGAATCTGAACCAATATTATTTAAATCATTTTATTCTCAGGCTGTAAGGGATGCTGATAAATTAGATATTTATAATCAAGTTATTTTAAATTTAATACCTTCATTTTATGATTATATTTCATTTGATGTTAAGAATATTGATTATATTACTAATAAACTTGGTATATCTAATTCTTTAATAAAAGAATATACTGTAAATAATAAAATAAAAATACCGATTGATATTATTGATACAGATAAACTAAAAATATCAAATGATTTTTATGAAAAATTTTATAATAATAATTTACCACAATTAAAGTATTTGTTTAAAATGCCTTGGTATAATTCATTTTATGCTGGATTAGTTAGATTAAATTTTATAAGGGATATAAATTTTAAAGCATCACTTAAATATATAAAGAAATATGATTTATTAAATAGAATGTATGATATGTATCCTGATAAATATAAATTTATTGTAAAAGATGCGTTTGAGTTTACTGATGATTATATAAATAAAAAAATAAAAACTAAAAGTATTTATTGTAGATAACTTGATTGCCAAACAAATGTATGTTATATTTTAGTAGAGGTGATATTTTGAAAATACAAAAAATTTCAAAAGTAAAAGATGATAAGTATATTATTACATTTGAAAATGGTGAAGTTATTGAAACATATGATGATGTAATATTAAAGTATAGATTGCTTCCTAAAAAAGAAGTAGATATGAGATTATTTACTGATATTGAACTTGATACTAATATTGATAAAACGTATTTTAAAGTTGTTAAAATGATTTCTAAAAAAATGAAAAGTAAAAATGAAGTTTCTATTTATTTAGATTCTCTTTTAATACCTAAATATGAAAAAGAATTAATAATTAATAAATTAGTAGATAATAAAATAATAGATGATTTAAGATTTGCTAAAGCACTTACTCATGATAGGTTTAATTTTTCTAGTGATGGTATTAATTTGATTAGAAAAAAATTAGATGATTTAGGTATAGAGTATAGTTATATAGAAGAAGCTATTAATTGTATTACAAGAGAAGAAGTTTTAAATAAGCTAGATAGACTTATGAAGAAAAAATTATCTAATAATACGAAGTATTCTGATTTTATTTTAAAACAAAAAGTATATGAATATTTTATTAATTTAGGATATGATAGTGAAGATATTATTAATTGCTTTGAAAAAAATAAACAAGAAAATAATACAATCGAAAAAGCTTATTTAAAAGTTAGTAAAAGACTTAGTAAAAAATATAGTGGAAAAGAATTAGAAATGAATATAAAAAGTAAACTTTATAGTTTAGGTTATAGTGGTGAACAAATTAATAGCATAATAAAATAGTAGTCAATGACTACTATTTTGTTTTATTGTATGAGTTTTTTAAGTATGTATCTTTAATGTTTAATTTATATTTTTCTCTGATATCTGCCCAAGTTGAATTATATAACGAGCTATCATCATTTAATTTCTTTTCTACTAAAGTATCAACTATATCATCTTTTGATTCTTTTAAAGTAGGTCTTTTATCTTCACTAACTTTTAAAATGATGTGATATCCATATTCACTTTTTACAGGTTCTTTAGTATATTCATCATTTTTTAAACTTCTAACTGCATCGAAGAATGAATCAACTACATCACCTTTAGTAAAGTTTTCTATTAATCCTTTATTTGATTTAGATCCTTCATCGTCTGAATATTCTTTAACTAAATCATCAAATTTTTCACCATCATTTAATTTTTTGATTATTGATTCTGCTAATTCTTTTGCTTTGTTTTCTTCTTTTTCTTTATCGCTGTCACTCATATCATCTGTTACATCAGGTTTAATTAAGATGTGTTTAGCACTCATATTACCAAAAATATTTTCTTCGTAATATTCTTTAATTTCATCATCTGTTAATGTTTTACCAATGTATGTTTTTGCTAATTCTTGTTTTTCTTCATTTAATATTAGTTGTTTTAAGAAATCATTTTCACTATTATAACCAGCATTTTTTAAAACTTCATCAAAATCTTGACCATATGATTCGTATTGTGTTTTATATTGTTCAAGTTGTGAATTGGCTTTTTCTTTAGCGTTACTTTCATCTTTGATTTCTTTTTTTATTATAAATTCATCAACCATGTTTGTTAAAGTAACTGTACCGCCTTGTTTTTTTAATTCCTCAAATAAATTTTCTGCAGTTATTTTTTTACCTTTTAAAGATGCAACTACTTGTTTTCCATCTTTTAATTCAACCCTGTTAATTCTTCCTGTAAAATATCCTATAATTAATAGACATAAAGCTACAACTATAAATAATACTTTTTTTCTCATATTACCATCCTTTCAACATAAATATAATATCAAAAAAAATAAAAAAATACAATAAAGTGTATAAAAGTACTCACAAATACTTTAAAAATCCATAAAATACTGTGAAAAGATAAAAAAGGAGGAATGATTTTATGTGTAATACAGGAGTATCAGGCGCTGCAATTGTTTTAGTATTATTTATTCTTTTAATCATAATACTTGGAGCTTATATTTAACAGTTAGGAGGTGACTAAATGTCTTGCCCAAATAATAACAATAATAATCAAAGTTGTTCTGGTATAGGTTATGTAACTATAATTGTTTTATATATCTTACTTGCAATAATTTTAGGTTCAATTATTGTTTATTAAGAAAGAGAATTTTTTCTCTTTTTTTCTGTGTAAAATAGAAAAAAATTTATTAAAAAATCTTTACAATATAAATTAAAAATAGTAAAATAGTGGTATACAGTGGTAAGAAGTGGAGAATTGTGGGGTGATTTTATGTTAATGGGTGAATATCATCACAGTATTGATGAAAAAGGAAGACTAATTATTCCATCTAAACTTAGATATGAATTAGGTGAGAATTTTGTTTTAACAAGAGGTCTTGATAACTGTTTATCTATATATCCAGAAGATGAATGGAATAATATCATTAACAAATATAAAGAATTACCGAACACTAAAGATGCCAGAAATTTTATGAGATTCTTTTTATCAGGCGCTACTACATGTGAACTTGATAAACAAGGCAGAATAAATATTTCTATACCACTTATTAAATATGCTTATCTAGAAAAAGATTGTACTATCATTGGTGTAAATGATCATTTAGAAATATGGGATAGTAAACGTTTCTTAGAATTTATGGATAGTAATGAACAAAATTTTTCTGATATAGCTGATAAATTATTTTCATAAGGATGTGTATTATGCATAATAGTGTATTATTAAATGAAACTATAGATAATCTTAATTTAAAAGAAAATAGTGTAATTGTTGATTGTACACTTGGGTATGGTGGACATAGTAGTGAAGTTTTAAAGAAAATTAAAAATGGTTATTTATATGCTTTTGATCAAGATATGGATGCTATAAAATATAGTGATTCAAGACTTTCAAAAATTAATTCTAATTATGAAATTATTTATTCAAATTTTTCAAATTTAAAAACTGAATTAAATAATAGAAAAATAAAAAAAGTTGATGGCATAATATTTGATTTAGGTGTCTCTTCTCCACAACTTGATGAAGAAGAAAGAGGATTTAGTTTTCATAAATGTGCAAGACTTGATATGAGAATGGATAAAAATAATAAATTAAGTGCATATGAAGTTGTTAACAATTATGAATTAAATGAACTTATAACTATTTTAAAAAAATATGGTGAAGAAAAATATGCTTCAAGTATTGCTCGAGGTATTGTTAATTCAAGAAGCATAAAACCAATTGAAACTACTTTAGAACTTACTGAAATTATTAAATCATCAGTACCTGAAAAGTATAGAAGAGAAAAACATCCTGCTAGAAAAACTTTTCAAGCAATTAGAATTGAAGTAAATGATGAATTAAATGTAGAAGAAATTGCTTTAAAAGATGCGTTAGAATTATTAAGGGTTGGTGGTAGGTTATGTGTTATTACCTTCCATTCGTTAGAAGATAAAATATGTAAAAAAATAATGAAAGAAGCTTCAAGTGTTTCTGAGTTAGCAAAAAAATTACCAATAATTCCAGATTATTTAGAACCAAAGTTTAAAATAATTGATGTAATTAAACCTGGTGATTTGGAATTAGATTCAAATAATAGGGCTAGAAGCGCTACATTAAGAGTGATTGAAAGAATAAAAGAATAGGGGAATATTTATGGCAAGAAAAAAAAGAAAAAAAATGAGTAAAGGTGAAAAATTACTATATGCTTTTGGTATATTTGCGTTTGTTGGAACTGTTTTTTTAAAGATTTTTTGTGGCGCTAATGTTGGTAATTTAAATATGAGTGTTGAAAAATTAAAATATAAATTAGATGATCAAAACAAGAAAAATGAAAGTTTAGTTATGAAAGTAAATGAACTTACATCGTATGATAATGTTAAAGGTGTTGTAAAAGACATGGGACTAGCGTATAATAATGATAATATAATTATTGTGGAAAACTAAAGAGGTGTTTAAATGAAAACAAAGAGTACAAAAAAAACTTGGAAATTTCCTAAAGTAGTTTTTAGTGTATTCTTTGTTTTTATTGTGCTTTTAATTATTCAGTTTGCGTATTTATCACTTGCTCCTAGTATTTATGGCATAAATATGACTTCATTTGCACAAAACAGAAATACTGTACATAAAGTATTAAGTGCAAGCCGTGGAACTATTTATGATATGGATGGTAATGCACTAGCGCTTAATGTATCATCCTATACCGTAGTAGCATACCTAGATAGTAAAAGAACTACTAATCCTAAACGACCACAACATGTAGTTGATAAAGAAGCAACAGCTAAAGCTTTATCTCCTATATTAGATATGAGTGAAGAATCGCTTTTAACTTTACTTAATAGTGATTTATATCAAGTAGAACTTGGTCCAGGGGGAAGAGGAATAACTGAATTAAAAAAAGAAGAAATAGAAAACTTAGAACTTCCAGGTTTAGATTTTATAGAAAGTCAAAAAAGATATTATCCTAATGGTAATTTCGCATCATATATTATAGGATACGCTAAAAAGAATGATGATGAAGTAATAACTGGTGAACTTGGAGTAGAAGCAAATTATGATAAACTTTTAAGTGGTGTTGATGGAAGTTTAACTTATCAGCAAGATAGAAATGGTTATAAAATACCTGATACTAATGAAGAAAGATTAGAACCAATTAATGGTAGTAATATTTATCTAACAATTGATTCTAGTGTTCAAAGATTTTTAGAGAGTGCTGTAAAAGAAGCAGAACAAGAATATAATCCAGAATGGTTAATGTTGACTGTAATGGATGCTAAAACTGGTAAAATTTTAGGTTCATCATCAACTCCATCATTTGATCCAAATATTAGAGATATAACTAATTATGAAAATCCACTAGTTACATATTTATATGAACCAGGTTCAACTATGAAAACATTTACATATATGTGTGCAATGGAAAATGGAAAATATAATGGATCTGATACTTTCTTATCTGGTAGTTTTAAAATAGGTGATGATACTATAAAAGACTGGAATGTAGATGGATGGGGAACTATTACATTTGATAAAGGATTTGAATATTCTTCTAACGTTGGAATTGCTAATATATTAGATAGATATATTAATCGTGAACAACTTAAAGAATGCTTAACAAAATATGGCTTTGGAGAAAAAACTGGAATAGAAATTTCAAGAGAACTAAAAGGTAAAATTAATTTTAGATATAAAGTTGAAGTAGCAAATGCAGGTTTTGGACAAGGTATTACAACAACAGCTATACAACATTTACAAGCATTAACTATGATAGCTAATGATGGTTATATGTTAAAACCACATATAATAGAAAAAATTGTTGACCCAAATACAAATAAGACAACTTATGAATGGAGTTTAGATAAAACAGATAGAATTGTAAGTACTGATACAGTAAATAAAATAAAGGAATTAATGTTTAATGTAGTACATGGTGAAGATATCGGAGCAACAACTGGTAGAGCATATAGAATAGATGGATTTGATATTATTGCTAAAACAGGAACTGCACAAATATTTGATACTAAGTTAAATAAATATTTATATGGTACAAAAAATGATTATATTTTTTCAGTATCACTAATGTATCCAAAAGATAATCCTGAAATAATTATTTATGCAGCTATGAAAAAACCAGAATGGGGTGAATCTGCAGGACTTAAAAATGCAGTAACACAAGTTGTTAAAAATATTTCAAAATATAAAGGTATGTTTACTGAAGTAGAAGAAAAGAAAACATATTCTGTTTATAACATGAAATCATTAATTAATAAGAATATAGAGAATGTTACAAATGAACTTAATTCCTATGAATTAAATGTAGTTAAAATAGGAAATGGAAATAAAATTATAAATCAATATCCAAGTAGTGGATCTAAATTAGTTAGTGGAGATAGGGTAATATTAATTACAAATGATTCAAATTATACTTTACCTAATTTTTATAACTGGTCTAGAAAAGAAGTACAATTTGTACTAAACTATTTTAATGTTGAATATGAAATTAATGGATATGGATATGTAACAAAACAAAGTGTTGAAAATATAAAAATTCCATTCAATGAAAAAGTTATTATAGATTTATCTGATAAATATAGTGTTGAATAGAAATATAATAATTTTAAATAAATAATTGACAAAATAAAAACACTGTGATAGTATTTAATTAGACACGTTTCAGTGTTTTTTATTTGAAATAAAACATATTATTAAAAGTAGGTGAATTAATGGAAAAAATCAAAGGATTTTTCATGGGTGTCAAAAAAGAATTAGGTCGTGTTAGATGGCCAAATAAGAAGGAAATTATTACTTATTCTATTGCTACTATCTCTTTTGTATTTTTATTTGCATGTTTCTTTACATTAGCAGATTTAATTATTGCAGGAATTAGGATGGCAGTTAAATAATGCAAAAAGAATGGTATGTAGTAAATACTTATTCAGGGCATGAAAATAAAGTAAAAGAAAAATTAGAGATGAGAGCAAGTTCAATGGGACTAGAAGAAAATATTTTTAGAATTGTAGTTCCAGAACAAACTGAAGTTGAAATTAAAGATGGAGTAAAAAAAGAAAAAGTAAAAAAAATGTTTCCAGGTTATATATTAGTTGAAATGATTATGACTGATGAAGCATGGTTTGTAGTTCGTAATACTCCAGGTGTAACAGGATTTATTGGTTCTTCTGGTAAGGGTGCTAAACCATTCCCTTTAACTCCAGCAGAGGTTGATAAAATTTTAGGTACAATGGGAATGAGTAGACTTGAAATAGGAAATGAACTTAATGTAGATGATATGGTTAAAGTTATTAATGGACCATTTGCTTCTATGTTTGGTAAAGTTAAAAGTATTAATATGGAAGAACAAAATGTTGAAGTAGCTCTTGATTTATTTGGACAAGAGACTACAGTTGAATTAAAATTAACAGAAATTGAACGTGCATAGGTTGAATTAAAGTTTAATTTGTGTTATTATAAGTTGGCTATATTATTTTTGATATAGATATGAGTGGGAGCGCGGACGCACATTTGAACCACTAACGAATAATAGGAGGTGTTTTTCGTGGCAAAGAATATTACTAAAGTTATTAAGTTACAAATACCAGCAGGAAAAGCAACACCAGCTCCACCAGTTGGAACTGTACTTGGGCCTGCAGGAATAAATTTAGGTGAATTTTGTACAAAGTATAATGATGCAACTAGAGATAAAATGGGAGATATAATTCCAGTTGAAATTAGTGTATATGAAGATAGAACATTTGACTTTGTATTAAAAACTCCACCAGCAGCAGATTTAATTATGAAGGCTGCTAAGATTAAGAAAGGATCTACTAAAGGATCTAAAGAAATTGTTGGATCTATTACTAAAGACCAATTAAAAGAAATAGCTGAAATTAAATTGCCTGATTTAAACGCTTATAGTGTAGAAGCAGCTATGAAAATAGTTGAAGGTACTGCACATAATATGGGTGTAGAAATCAAGGATTAATTACATAGGTAAAACCTATGTGGGAGGAATGTCCGCTAATCCGCATACCACATAAGGAGGGAAAAGAAAGTGAGAAAAGGAAAGAAATACGTTGAAGCAGCAAAATTAGTTGAAAAAAGTAAATTATATACAATTGATGAAGCTGTTGAACTTGTTAAAAAAACTTCTACAACTAAATTTGATAGTTCTATTGAATTAGCGCTAAATTTAAATTTAGATACTAAAAAAGCAGAACAACAATTAAGAGGTGCTGTTGTACTTCCTAATGGTACTGGTAAAACTAAAAAAGTTTTAGTTATTGCAAAAGGAGCTCAAGCAACTGCTGCAAAAGAAGCTGGTGCTGATTATGTTGGAGATAATGATATGTTAGATAAAATCGCTAAAGAAAATTGGTTTGATTTTGATACTATGATTGCTACTCCAGATATGATGCCTGCTTTAGGTAAATTAGGTAAAGTTTTAGGGCCTAAAGGTTTAATGCCAAATCCTAAAACTGGAACAGTTACAATGGATACTAAAAAAGCTGTAGAAGAAGTTAAAAAAGGACGTGTTGAATACCGTACAGATAGTTTTGGTAATGTTCACGTACTTGTTGGAAAGGTGTCATTTGATAATGCTAAATTAGTTGAAAACATTAAAGCATTTATGTCACTTATTATTAAAACTAAACCATCTGTAGTTAAAGGAAAATATATTAAAAATATTAGTATTTCTTCAACTATGGGTCCTGGTGTTAAAATTGATGCTTCTTCATTTGAAGCATAGTTGACTAATTTTAAATAATGTGCTAGAATTATTTCTAGTGCGAAAAATATATTACCGTAGACAGTAGGAGCGTAAGCTTAATATTTCCTACCGAGGAACAATTTATTGATTCTTTAAAGTCCCTACGGTTTTCGTTGGGACTTTTACGGTATTACACGAAATAAGGAGGTGTAATATGGCTAGTCAAAAGATTTTAGACAGCAAACAAAATATTATTGATGAGATTGCATCTAAAGTTAAAGATTCACAAAGTTTCATACTATTTGATTATCAAGGATTAACAGTATCTGAAACTAATGAACTTAGAAGAAACTTAAGAGAGTCTGGATCTGAATTTAAAATATACAAAAATACTCTTACAAAAAGAGCTCTTGATACTTTAAATATTGATTTAGATGAATACTTAAATGGCCCTAAAGCATTTGCATTTGGTACAGATGCTGTAGCGCCAATTAAAGCATTAAGTGATTTCTCTAAGAAACATGATGCACTAAAATTACAAGTTGGTATTGTAGATGGTGAGATTGCAGATAAGAAAATGTTAAGTGAACTTGCTGCTATTCCATCAAGAGAAGGATTACTTACAATGCTTGCTGGTGGTTTAATTGGAGTTGTTAAAGACTTATCAATTTGTTTAGATTTATATTCACAAGATTTAGAAAAATAATTAAAGGAGGAAAATAGAATGGCAAAATTTACAAAAGATGAATTTATCAGTGGATTAAAAGAAATGACAATTCTTGAAGTTAAAGAATTAGTAGACGCAATGAAGGAGGAATTTGGTGTTGATCCTAGTGCTGTAGCTGTTGCTGCACCTGCTGCTGGAGCTGCTGTTGAAGAAGGACCAAGTACTGCTAACGTTGTTTTAGTTAATGCTGGAGCTAGTAAGCTTGCTGTTATTAAATTAGTAAGAGAAATTACTGGTTTAGGATTAAAAGAAGCTAAAGATATCGCTGATAATGGTGGAGTAGTTAAAGAAAATGCTGCTATGGATGAAGCTAATGAATTAAAAGCTAAATTCGAAGAAGCAGGAGCTACTGTTGAATTAAAATAATTTTATAATGGTTTTTAAGCCTGTACTTTTATAGTATGGGCTTTCGCCGTTATTTAAAGTAGAGTGATTTTATGGCACATTATTTTACGAATGATGATATTAAAAGTGAAGAGATTAAAACAAAATGTATTATAAATGGACAAACATTTTGTTTTATTACAGATAATGGTGTATTTTCTAAAAAAGGTTTAGATTTTGGTACTAGATCATTACTTGAAAATATACCTATAGATAATTTAAATGGTGATGTACTTGATTTTGGATGTGGATATGGTCCAATTGGAATATATATATCTAAAAACACAAAATCAAATGTAGATATGATTGATATAAATGAAAGAGCAATTAATTTAGCGCATAAAAATGCATTATTAAATGAAGTAAACGTAAATATATTTAAAAGTGATATTTATGAAAATGTTTTAAAAAAATATGACTATATAATAACTAACCCACCTATTAGAGTAGGTAAGAAAATATTATATGAAATTTTATTTAAAGCTTATGATTATTTAAAAGATAATGGCGTAATGTATTTAGTTATTAATAAAGATCAAGGAGCTAAAAGTTTAATAAGGGATTTAAAAAATAAATATAAAAATGTTGAATATAAAAAAAATAAAGGCTTTTTTATAATTTGTGTTACAAAATAGATTGACAATTTGATAGGATTTTGTTAAAATTATAAATTGGCGACATATACTTATTTTCAAGTTTATGTTTTATCGATAAAACTAGTATATAGGGGTGAAAGAGTGGCTTATACGGTAAAAAAATTTGGTGATCATTCTGAAAGAAGAAGTTACGCAAAAACAAAAAACGCTATTGAACTTGGGAACTTACTAGAAATTCAAAAAAAATCATACAATTGGTTTATTGAAGAAGGTATTAAAGAAGTTTTCGAGGATATTTTTCCAGTTGAAAGTTTTACTGGAAATTTAATGCTTGAATTTGGTGATTACGTTTTCGAAGAACCAAGATATTCAATTAAAGGTTGCAAAGAAAGATATGCAACTTATGCTGCGCCAATGAAGGTGCAAGCACGTTTATTTAACCAAGAAACTGGAGAGGTTAAAGAACAAGAAATTTATTTAGGCGATATGCCTATAATGACTGAGTCTGGTACATTTGTTATAAATGGTGCAGAACGTGTTATTGTATCTCAACTTGTTAGATCTCCATCAGCTTACTATGGAAAAGAAGTTGATAAAAATGGTAGGGTTGTTATTACATCTCAAATAATTCCTACTAGAGGTACATGGTTAGAGTATGAAACTGATGCAAGAGATATTATTTATGTACGTATTGATAGAACAAGAAAAGTGCCTATTACTACACTTTTAAGAGCTATTGGACTATCTAGTGATGATGATATTTTAGATTTATTTGGTAAAGATGATTATTTAGAAAAAACACTTGCAAAAGATACTAATAAAAATACAGATGAAGCATTAATCGATATTCATGCTAAATTAAGACCGGGTGAACCTTCAACTTTAGATAGTGCTAAAAATCAATTAATTACTAGATTCTTTGATTCATTTAGATATGATTTAGCGCGTGTTGGACGTTATAAATTTAATAAAAAATTAAATGTTGTTGATAGATTACTTGGGTGTACTTTAGCTGAGACAATTAAGGCTGATGATAAAGTATATGAAAAAGGTACTGTTATAACTAAAGAAATATTAGAAGAATTAAAAGAAGTATTTAATAATGGTTATGGACTTAAAGAAGTACTTGTAAATAATGAACTTGATACTTATAACAAAGTTCAAATAGTTAAAGTATATTCTAAAAATAATCCAGAAAAAGTAATTAAAATTATAGGTAATGATCCTACAATTAAAGAAAAACGTTTAACAATATCTGATATTTATGCATCTGTATCTTATTATTTAAATTTACTTGAGGGTATTGGATCATTTGATGAAATTGATAATTTATCAAATCGTCGTGTACGTCAAGTAGGAGAGTTGATGCAAAATCAATTCAGAATTGGTGTAAGTAGAATTGAAAGAGTAATTAGAGATAGAATGTCAACTCAAGACATGGCTGAAGTTACTCCTAAAACATTAATTAACATTAGACCTCTTACTGCTGCAATGAAAGAGTTCTTTGGTAGCAGCCAATTATCTCAATTCATGGATCAAACAAATCCTGTTGCAGAGTTAACTAATAAAAGACGTTTATCTTCTTTAGGACCTGGTGGTTTATCTCGTGATAGAGCAGGTATGGAAGTTAGGGATGTTAACCCATCTCACTATGGAAGACTTTGTCCTATTGAATCACCTGAAGGACCAAACATTGGACTTATTACATCTCTAGCAAGTTATGCAAGAGTTAATGATTATGGATTTATTATGACTCCATATAGAAAAGTTAAAGATTGTAAATTAACTGATGAAATTGTATATATGACTGCTGATGAAGAAACAGAATATTATATTTCACAAGCAACTGCAAAAGTTGATAAAAAGAATTGTTTAGTTGAAGATAGAGTCCCTGTTAGATATAGAGGAGATAACGTAATAATTGAAAAAGAAAAAGTAGATTATATAGATGTTTCACCTCAACAAGTTGTATCTATTACTACACAAGGTATTCCATTCTTGGAACATGATGATGGTAAGAGAGCATTAATGGGTGCTAACATGCAACGTCAAGCAATTCCATTATTAAAACCTGAATCTCCAATTGTTGGAACTGGAGTTGAAGCTATTGCTGCAAGAGATTCTGGAGCTGTAATTATAGCTAAAGCAGATGGTGTAGTAGATTATGTTGATGCTCGTAAGATAGTTGTTAAAACTGTTGGTGGATTTGATACATATTATTTAAATGGTTTTGAAAGAAGTAATAATGGTACATGTTACCATCAAGTACCTATTGTAAGACTAGGTGATGCTGTTACAAAAGATATGGTAATAGCAGATGGACCAAGTACTGATAAAGGTGAGATGGCACTTGGACGTAATGTTACTGTAGCATTTATGAACTTTAATGGTTATAACTACGAGGATGCCGTTATATTAAATGAAAGACTTGTTAAAGATGATGTTTATACATCAATTCATATAGAAGACTATCAAATTGAATGTAGAGATACAAAACTTGGACCTGAAGAGTTTACACGTGATATTCCAAATGTTGGAGAGGATGCACGTAAAAACTTAGATGAGTTTGGTATTGTAAGAATTGGTACAGAAGTACATGATGATGATATATTAGTAGGTAAAGTAACACCTAAAGGTATGGCTGAACTTACTAGTGAGGAAAAATTATTACATGCTATTTTTGGTGAAAAAACTCGTGAAGTAAGAGATACATCTTTACGTGTTCCACATGGTGGAGAAGGTGTAGTTCATGATGTAAAAATATTTACAAAAGAGGATACTGATGAACTTCCAGCAGGGGTATCTAAAATGGTACGTGTATATATAGCTCAAAAACGTAAGATAAGCGTTGGAGATAAGATGGCTGGACGTCATGGTAATAAAGGTGTTGTATCACTTATATTACCTGAAGAAGATATGCCATATTTAGCAGATGGTACACCTGTAGATATCTTACTTAACCCACTTGGAGTTCCATCTCGTATGAACATTGGACAGATCCTTGAAATGCACTTAGGTATTGCTGCTGAAAAACTTGGTATTAAAGTAGCAACTCCAGTATTTGATGGTGCAACTCGTGATGAAATAATTGATGCATTAAAAGAAGCAGGGTTAGATGAAGATGGTAAAGCAGTACTATATGATGGTAGAACTGGTGAACCATTTGATAATAGAATTAGTGTTGGTGTAATGTATATGATTAAACTTCACCACATGGTAGATGATAAGTTACATGCTAGATCTACTGGACCTTACTCTTTAGTTACTCAACAACCTCTTGGTGGTAAAGCTCAATTTGGTGGACAAAGATTTGGTGAAATGGAAGTTTGGGCACTTTATGCATATGGTGCTGCTCATGTATTACAAGAAATGATGACTATAAAATCAGATGATGTTGTAGGAAGAGTTAAAGTATATGAAGCACTTGTTAAAGGTGAACCAATTCCAAAATCAGGAATTCCAGAAAGCTTTAGAGTTTTAATTAAAGAATTCCAAGCATTAGGTCTTGATATAACAGTTCTAGATAATAATGGTAAATATTTAGAATTAAAAGACTTAGAAGAAAGTGAAAAGGATCCTTATGAAAATGGTACTAATAATGAATTTGTAGATTATGAAGAACCAGAAGAAGTAGAGGAACCTGAAATAGAAGAAGAAATAGAAGAAGAAATTGATGAAGATTATGAACCTAGCTTTGAAGAGGTAATGGAAGGGGATGAAGATTAATGGATGTTAATAACTTTGAAGGGTTAAAAATAGCAATCGCATCACCTGAGAAAATTAGATCTTGGTCATATGGAGAAGTAAAAAAAGCAGAAACTATAAACTATCGTACTTTAAAACCTGAGCGAGATGGTTTATACTGTGAAAAAATATTTGGACCTACTAAGGATTTTGAATGTTCTTGTGGTAAATATAAAAGACTTCGTTATAAAAATATAGTTTGTGATAGATGTGGAGTAGAGGTAACTCGTTCTAAAGTTCGTCGTGAACGTATGGGACATATTGAGTTAGCTACTCCTGTATCTCATATTTGGTTCTTTAAAGGTGTTCCATCTCGTATGGGTTTAGTACTTGATATGTCTCCAAGAGATTTAGAGGAAGTATTATACTTTGTATCTTATGTAGTATTAGATCCAGGGGCAGCGCCATTAGAGAAAAAACAAACAATAAGTGATAAAGAATATAGAGCATATTATGAAAAATATGGTAATTCATTCCGTGTTGGAATGGGTGCTGAGGCTATTAAAGAATTATTACAACAAGTTGACTTAGAAAAAGAAGTTAATGAAATTAAAGCAGAAATAGAAACTATAAAAGATTCTACTTCTCAAAAACGTATTCGTTTAATTAAAAGACTTGATGTATTAGATGCATTTTTAGAATCAGGAAATAAACCTGAGTGGATGATACTTGATGCACTTCCAGTTATTCCACCAGAATTACGTCCTATGATTCAACTTGATGGTGGTAGATTTGCAACATCTGATTTAAATGATTTATATAGACGTGTAATTAATCGTAATAATCGTCTTAAAAAATTAATGGATTTAGGTGCTCCATCAATAATCATTCAAAATGAAAAACGTATGCTTCAAGAAGCAGTAGATGCATTATTTGATAATGGTAGAAGAGGTAGAAATATAACTGGTGCAGGTAATAGACCTTTAAAATCATTATCTAGTATGTTAAAAGGAAAACAAGGTCGTTTCCGTCAAAACTTACTTGGTAAACGTGTTGACTATTCAGGTCGTTCAGTTATCGTTGTTGGACCAAGTTTAAAAATGTATGAATGTGGTATTCCAAAAGAAATGGCTTTAGAGTTATTTAAACCACATGTTATTAATGGACTTGTAAGTAAAGAAATTGCTTCAAATATAAAAGCGGCTAAGCGTATGATTGAAAATCAAGATCCACGTGTATGGGATATAGTTGAAGAAAAAATTCATGAACATCCAGTTATGTTAAACCGTGCTCCAACACTACATAGACTTGGTATTCAAGCATTTGAACCAAAATTAATTGGTGGACGTGCTATTAGACTTCATCCACTTGTTTGTACAGCATTTAATGCAGACTTCGATGGAGACCAAATGGCAGTACACGTTCCAATTTCAGAAGAAGCACAAGCTGAAGCAAGAATTTTAATGTTAGGTGCTAATAACATTTTGAAACCTTCAGATGGTAAACCAATTGTTACACCAGGACAGGATATGGTTTTAGGTAACTATTATATTACAATGGAAAAAGAAGGTTTAGATGGTGAAGGACGTGTATTTAAGGATCCTAATGAAGCATTAATGGCTTATGAAAGAAGAGAAATAACTCTTCATACAAGAATTGCTATTCCAGTAAGATCATTTAAATATAAATTATTCCCAGAAAATTATAATGATAAATATTTAGTAACTACTCCAGGTAAGATTTTATTTAATGAAATTTTCCCTGATACATTCCAATATATAAATGATGGTTCAAGTGAGAATATTGAGAAGATTACTCCTGCTAAATATTTCATTGATAAAGGTAAAAATATTCCTGAAGAAATTAAAAAAATGCCTTTAGTTGATGCATTTAATAAAGGAATATTAAGTAAATTAATTGCTCAAATATATAAGAGATATCAAACTACAGAAACTTCTGTAATGCTAGATAAATTAAAGGATTTAGGATTTAAATATTCAACTTTATCAGGTATTTCAATAGCAATATCAGATATTAAAGAGAGTAAAATTAAACCTGAAGTACTTAAAAAATCTCAAGAAAAAGTTGATACTGTAAATAAACAATTTAAACGTGGTTTAATTACAGATGATGAACGTTATAATAAAGTAGTTTCTATTTGGCAAGATGCTAGAAAAGAAATACAAAACGAGTTACAAACAATGGTTAAAGAAGACGTTGATAATCCAATCTCTATCATGATGATGAGTAAAGCCAGAGGTGACATTAACTCTCATACACAATTAGTTGGTATGCGTGGATTATTTGCTAAACCAAGTGGTGGATTTGTTGAAATCCCAGTTGTATCTTCATTTAGTGAAGGTGTTAGTATTTCTGAATTCTTCTTATCAACACATGGTGCTCGTAAAGGTGCCGTTGATACCGCTTTAAAAACTGCAGATGCTGGATATTTAACAAGAAGACTTGTAGATGTTGCACAAGATATAATTGTTAAAGAAGAAGATTGTGGTACTGAACAAGGTGTTACAGTTGAAGCATTTGTTAATACGGATGGTACAGTTATTGAATCACTTGCTGATCGTATTATTGGTAGATATACTAATAAGAAAATTGTTAATCCAGAAACAAAAGAAGTTATTGCTGAGAGAAATACTTATATTACTGAACAATTAGCTGATAAAATTATTGATGCAGGTATAACTAAAGTACCTATTAGAACAGTTTTAACATGTAAATCTGAACATGGTGTTTGTAAAAAATGTTATGGTAGAAACCTTGCTACAGGTACTATTGTTGAGACAGGTGAAGCTGTAGGTATTATGGCTGCTCAATCAATTGGTGAACCAGGTACACAACTTACAATGCGTACATTCAATACTGGTGGTGTTGCAGGTAGTGATGATATTACTCAAGGTTTACCTCGTGTACAAGAATTATTTGAAGCTCGTATACCAAAAGGAAAATCAACAATTGCAGAAATTAATGGTGTTGTTTCTAAAATTGAAGAATCTAATGGTAAATTCATAGTTTCAGTTAAAAATGATGCTGAAACAAGAGAACATACAACTAATTATGGAACTAAATTATGTGTTGAAAAAGGACAAGAAGTAAAAGCTGGAGATAGATTAACTTTTGGTGCGATTAGTCCAAAAGAATTACTAGTTGTAACAGATCCTATAACTGTTCAACAATACATATTATTAGAAATTCAAAAAGTATATCGTTCTCAAGGTGTTGATATATCAGATAAACACGTTGAAATAATAGCAAAACGTATGATTTCAAAAATTAAGATTGTTAATTCTGGTGATTCATTATACTTACCTGGAACTATGGTAAATATAAATGAATTTACAGATGTAAATAAAGAATTAATACTTGAAGGAAAAATGCCTGCTACAGGTAGACCAGTACTTTTAGGTATTACTAAAGCATCTCTAGAAACAGATTCATTCTTATCTGCTGCTTCATTCCAAGAAACAACAAGAATATTAACAGATGCTGCTATACATGGAAAAGTAGATCATTTAAATGGTCTAAAAGAAAATGTAATTATTGGAAAACTTATACCAGCAGGAACTGGAGCTAGAAAATATAGAGAAGCAGAATTTAATTTGGAACATGATTTGCTTAAAGAAGAGCCACTTGAGGCTTTAGAAGAAGAATTTTTATAATTCTTCTTTTTTGTGTAGTAAAATAAGTGTAAATCAAAAATTAGTTACTATTGCTTTTATTATTAGTTTGTTATAGAATATGTTTTAGAAGAGGAGTGAAAATATGGAAAAAAATAATAATGTTTTAATAGGAGTACTTGTTGTAATAGTATTAGGCTTATCAGTATTTATATGCTACGACAAATTTTTAAGTAAACCAGATAATGACAAAGGGGATAATAAGGTTGAAGAAAAAACACAAAACGATACAGGTAAAGAAGAAAAATTAGATATAAATTCTGATTTTGTTAAAGAATTATATAATTCGGTTCATGTATTTAGTGGTTCAATGGAAGTTCATGACTATCATTTTAATAATTCTTCTTTAATTACTAAATTAGATGCTAAAGATTTTAATTCAGAGTATAAAGTTTATTATGGTTATAGACAAATACCAATTATGTATTTAGAAACAAAAAAAGAAAGTTGTGCTCAATATAATGATATTGATTTTGAATCAAATAAATGTGGATATATTCAAAAAATGGGTTTTGATTCTGCAACTACATTAGTACTTGATGATTCGATTATAAAAACATATGTTGAAAAACTTTTTGGTGAAGGTAGTTATCAACCTGTTTCAAAGTTTTCAACTATGACTGGAGATAAGTATTATTATAGTAATTCAAAATTAAAATATGTTTTTGCAGAAGTGGAAAAAGGTGGTTCTGGTCCTAAGCCTGAATATAAAATGGAATCTGCTTCGAAATTAAATGATAACGTCTATATAATTGAAGAAGGAGTATATTATACAGGAGATAATTTCGAAACGAAAGAAACCGCTAAATTCAAATTAACATTTAAAAAATCTGCATCAAGCTACATCTTTGATTCAGTTGAAAAAATAAGTTAGTTTATAACTTATTTCATACTGTCGACAAATATATATAGATTATGTAAATAGTATTGAAGAAGAATTTTTATAATTCTTCTTTTTGTTCTTGAAAAAATAAAAACTATAAGATAAAATTATTATAGGATAGGAAGTGCTAAAATGAAAAATAAAATTGAAGATAATATTAATAATAAAATTATATTTGGTGTTGCCTCAGTAGTTTTACTTATTCTATCAATATTTATTTGTTATAATAAATTTAATAATAAAAAAGATATTACTCCAAAGAATGATGAAATAAGTGATAAGGAAGAAACTCTTGATATTAATTCAAATTTTGTTAAAGAAGTATATAATTTAATTAAAGTTAATGAATCAATAATTGATTCACATGATTATCATGATGTTGTTGGTAATGCTGAATATACTTCTAAAGATATGGAAGATGAGTATAGAGTTTATTATGGATATAGACAAGTATCTGAAAAGTATTTGAAGAATACTAAATCATGTAAGGATTTTAAAAATATTGATTTTGGTAATTATACTTGTGGTTCGTCATCTAACAATAAAAAGAATGAAAACATTGCTATAGTATTAGATGAAAAGGTTTTAAAAGAAAATGTTGAAAAAATCTTTGGTAAAGATAGTTATAAATCTGTTAAATATTTTAGAACTCAAACTGGTAATGCATTCTTTTATGATAATAATTCTAAATATGTTTCTGCAGAAATTGGTGTAGGTGGTTCAGGTAAAGCACCACAATATAAATTACAGTCAGCAACTAAAAAAGGTGATAAACTATACTTGACCGAAGAACAAACATATTTTACAGGTGATAATTTTGAAATTAGTAATACTGTAAAATATAAATTAATATTTAAAAAATATGAATCAAGTTACATTTTTGAATCAATTAGAAGAATGGATTAAAAAAGAGATTTATTCTCTTTTTTCTTTTATAAAAATATTGTATTATATTTAAGAGGTGTTTTATGATTAAAATTAAAAACATTAATTTGAAACTTGATGATACTATTACATGTGGACAAATATTTAGATATACTAAAGAAATTGATAATTCATACACAGTTATTTTAAGTGATAGAGTTGTTAATTTAAAAATGGATGAATGTGATTTAATTATTAAGTCTAATAATGAAGAAAATTTAGAATTTATTATAAGAGATTATTTAGATTTAGATAGAAATTATGAATTAATAAATAAGAAGATAGTTGAATATGATAATGAATTTAAGTTAATAGTTGATGAGTGTACTGGTTTTAAAATTATACATCAACCAAAGTTTGAATGTTTAATAAGTTATATTGTTTCTCAAAATAATAGAGTAAGTATGATTAGTAAAGTACTTGATAATATTTCTAGGAAATATGGTAAAGAGGTTATATTTGAAGGAAAAATTTATTATTTATTTCCAACTATTGATGAAATTAAAGATTGTACAATTGAAGATTTAAGACAGCTAAAAACTGGGTTTAGAGATAAATATATATATGAAATTATAAATAAGATAAACAATAACGAATTTGATTTAAATTTGATAGATGATATGGATAGTGAGAATGCTTTAAAATATTTAATGAGTAATAAAGGTATAGGTGAGAAAGTAGCATCTTGTATTCTTTTATTTTCATATTTTAAAACTGATGTTTATCCTATTGATACATGGGTAAAGAAATATATGAAAGATACTTATAACATTGATAGTATTAAAGATATTAGACAATATACAAATAATATATATAAAGAATATAGTGGATTATGTATTCAATATATGTTTCATGTAAAAAGAAATAAATCTTGACATAAATAATTATATTTTATATAATATGTGTGTAATTTTAACACAAAAGGAGAATTTATGAACGATAAAATTGAAATAGTTGTTAATGTTTTTACTATTCAAAAAGGTAAAGTTATGATGTTACTATCTAGGAAGAAGACTGAACCTTATAAAGGATATTGGATGTTACCTACATCTATATTTGATGAAAATATAACATTAGATGATAATGCTAAGGAAATAGTTTGTGAACAAATTGGATTAAAAAATGTTTATTTAGAACAAGAAAAAACTTATAGTGATATGAATAGAAAAATACTTTCTATATCATTTTTAGGTCTTGTTGATAGTGTTAGTGTTGAAATATCTAGTATTAATGAAGAGTATTCATGGTTTTCAATTGATTCAATACCAAAGATGGCGTTTGATCATGAAGAAGTTATAAAAAATGATATTAATGTTTTAAAGAATAAATTAATTGATGTTAATATGTTAAAAAAATTATTTCCAAGTGATTTTACATTGCCTGAAATTCAAAAATTATATGAACAAGTATTAGGTAGAACATTAGATAGAAGAAATTTTAGAAAGAAATTTATTAATTTAGATTTAATTGAAGATACTGGATATAAAAATGAAGGTTTTAATGGTAGACCCGCTAAGTTATATAAATTTAAAGAAAATATAGATAAGAGGAATTTATTTTAAAATGAAAAATGGATGGGGATTATCTACTATGATAATATTTTGTTCAATAATTGGTGTATGTTTAATATTTTCAATAGTAATGTATAAAGTAAATGTTGAAAACGAAATTGAAAATTCTGAAGATGAAAATTATAATATTGTACATAAAACATATTTGGGATTAGAAGAGGATGTAGCACTACTATCTAAAGAGTATTTTGAAAGTAATGATAAAGATATTGTTACTATTAATAAGTTAATTAAAAAAGGATATATGGAAAATGTATATGATTTAAAGGATAGTTCTATTAAATGTAGTGGATATGTAAAAAGAGATATTATAAATGAAAAATATAGTTACCAAACATATTTAAAATGTGGTGATAACTATGAAACTACAGGATATTTAAATAAATTAGATGACTAATACAAATGTATTAGTTTTTTTATTATTAAGAGGGTAGTAAAATGTATATTTTTGACAATAATATTATTGACAAACATATATTATAGTGGTATATTATTACTGCATTTAATTTTAGATTTACGCAAGTAAATCCTTAATTAAAATCAATTTTGAAACACCTGGAAGTGTGTAAAGAAAGGAGGACTTATGCCTACAATTAATCAATTAGTAAGAAATAAACGTAGTGAGAAGGTTAGAAAAGGTAAATCACCAGCATTATCAGTTGGATATAATAGTCGTAAGAAAAAACAAACTGATCAAAAATCTCCTCAAAAACGTGGAGTATGTACTCGTGTTGGAACATTAACACCAAAAAAACCAAACTCAGCATTACGTAAATATGCGCGTGTAAGACTTTCTAATGCTATGGAAGTAACTGCTTATATTGGTGGTGAAGGACATAACTTACAAGAACACAGCGTTGTATTAATCCGTGGTGGACGTGTTAAGGACTTAATCGGTGTACGTTATCATATAGTACGTGGAACACTTGATACAGCAGGAGTAGAAGCTCGTCGTCAAGGTCGTAGTAAATATGGTGCTAAAAAACCTAAAGATAAAAAATAATTTGAGAGGAGGATATTATGCGTAAGAGAAGAGCAACAAAAAGAGATGTATTAGTAGATCCTATATATAACTCTAAATTAGTAACTCGTTTAATTAATCAAGTTATGCTTGATGGAAAAAAAGGAGTAGCTCAAAAAATAATATATAATGCTTTTGATTTAGTTAATGAAAAAACTGGAAATGATCCAATTGAAGTATTTAATAAAGCAATGGAAAATATTAAACCAGCACTTGAAGTTAAATCTCGTCGTGTTGGTGGAGCAAACTATCAAGTTCCAATGGAAGTTAGACCTGATAGAAGTACAGCTTTAGGACTTCGTTGGTTAGTTCAATATGCTCGTTTAAGAGGTGGACATTCAATGTCTGAAAATTTAGCAAATGAAATAATTGATGCTTCAAATAATGCTGGAGCAGCTGTTAAAAAACGTGAAGAGACTCATAGAATGGCAGAAGCTAATAAAGCATTTGCACATTATCGTTGGTAGAAAGGAATTTTAAGTATGGCTCGTGAATATACTTTAGAAAAAACTCGTAACTTTGGTATAATGGCTCACATTGATGCGGGTAAAACAACAACTACAGAACGTATTTTATTCCATACTGGTAAAATCCATAAAATTGGTGAAACACATGATGGTGAATCACAAATGGACTGGATGGCACAAGAACAAGAACGTGGAATTACAATAACTTCTGCTGCAACTACAGCATACTGGAAGAAACATAGATTAAATATAATCGATACTCCAGGACACGTAGACTTTACTGTTGAAGTATCTAGATCACTTCGTGTACTAGATGGTTCAGTAGCACTACTTGATGCTCAAGCTGGTGTTGAACCACAAACTGAAACAGTTTGGAGACAAGCATCTGAATTTAAAGTACCTCGTATGATTTGTTGTAACAAAATGGGTAAAATGGGTGCTGATTTTGAATTTAGTTTAGGAACTATTAAAGATAGACTTGGTGTAGTTGCTAAACCTATCGAATGGCCAATTGGTTCAGGAGATGAATTTACAGGAATTGTAGATTTACTTACAAGAACAGCTTATAAGTATGATGGTAAACCTGAAGAAAATGCTACTATTATTGATATACCTGAAGATATGGTAGATTTAGTAGAAGAAAAACGTAATGATTTAATTGAAACTGTTGTTGAATTTGATGATGATTTAATGGCAAAATACCTTGAAGGTGAAGAATTAAGTATTGATGAAATTAAAAAATGTATCCGTAAAGGAACTTTAGCTGCTGAATTCTTCCCAGTATTATGCTCAGATGCACTTGGTAATATGGGTGTTAAATTATTACTTGATGCAGTAATTGATTATTTACCTGCACCAACTGATATTCCATCAATTAAAGGTGTAGATTTAAATGGTAATGAAATTGAAAGACATCCATCTGATTCAGAACCATTTTCAGCTTTAGCATTTAAAGTTATGACTGACCCTTTTGTTGGTAGACTTACATTCTTTAGAGTTTACTCAGGACATGTTACAGGTGGTTCATATATTATGAATGCTACTAAAGGTAAAAAAGAAAGACTTGGTCGTATTTTACAAATGCATGCTAATAACAGAACTGAAATATCAGAAGTTTATACAGGAGATATTGCTGCAGCTGTAGGATTTAAAGATACTACTACTGGAGATACTTTATGTGATGAAAAGAATCAATGTATTCTTGAATCTATGGAATTCCCAGAACCAGTTATTGAACTTACAGTTGAACCTAAATCTAAAGCTGATCAAGATAAAATGGGACTTGCTTTACAAAAATTAGCTGAAGAAGATCCAACTTTTAGAGCAAGTACAAATCATGAAACTGGTCAAACTATAATTGCTGGTATGGGTGAATTACACTTAGACATTATAGTTGATCGTATGAAGAGAGAATTTAATGTTGAAGCTAATGTTGGTCAACCACAAGTATCTTACCGTGAAACATTAACTCAAACTGGTGAGTGTGAAGGTAAATACATTAAACAATCTGGTGGTCGTGGACAATATGGTCATGTATGGATTAAATTTGAACCAAATCCTGATAAAGGATATGAATTTGTTGATGCAGTTGTAGGTGGAGTTGTTCCTCGTGAATATATTCCAGTAACTGATAAAGGATTACAAGAAGCTATGAAAACTGGTGTTTTAGCAGGATACCCAATGGTAGATGTTAAAGCAACATTATTTGATGGATCTTATCATGATGTAGACTCATCAGAAATGGCATTTAAAATTGCAGCTTCTATGGCTTTAAAAGAAGCTAAGAATAAATGTAAACCAATATTACTTGAACCTATTATGAAAGTACAAGTAATTGTTCCAGATGAATATCTTGGAAATGTAATGGGAGATATTACATCTCGTCGTGGTAGACCAATGGGTCAAGAATCTCGTGGAAATGCACTTGCAATTGATGCAATGGTACCACTTTCAGAAATGTTTGGTTATGTAACTTCATTAAGAAGTAATACTCAAGGAAGAGGAAACTATACAATGGTATTTGATCATTATGAAGAAGTTCCTAAAAACATTGCTGAAGAAATTATTAAGAAAAATGGTGGAAATTAATTTATAGGGATTAAAATTAATTCCTATACCACTAAATTTTTAAAAAATACTTGATATTTTACAAGTATTAATATAAAATAAATATGTATATTTAAATAAGGAGGAATATTATGGCAAAAGAAAAATTTGATCGTTCAAAGCCACATATGAATATTGGTACTATTGGACACGTAGATCATGGTAAAACTACATTAACAGCAGCTATTACTAAAGTATTAGCTGAAGAAGGTAAAGCACAATTTACAGATTATGCTAATATCGACAAGGCACCTGAAGAAAGAGAAAGAGGTATTACAATTAATACTTCACACGTTGAGTATGAAACTGATAAAAGACACTATGCTCACGTTGACTGTCCAGGACATGCTGACTATGTAAAAAATATGATTACTGGTGCAGCTCAAATGGATGGAGCAATATTAGTTATTGCTGCAACTGACGGACCTATGGCACAAACTCGTGAACACATTTTATTATCACGTCAAGTTGGTGTACCTCGTATGGTTGTTTTCATGAACAAATGTGATATGGTTGATGATGAAGAATTACTTGACTTAGTTGAAATGGAAATTCGTGAATTATTAAATGAATATGATTACGATGGAGATAACACTCCAATCATTAGAGGATCTGCTTTAAAAGCTCTTGAAGGAGATAAAGCATACGAAGATAAAGTTCGTGAATTAATGAACGCAGTTGACGAATGGATTGAAACACCAGTTCGTGATACTGAAAAACCATTCTTAATGCCAATTGAGGATGTATTTACAATCACTGGACGTGGAACTGTTGTTACAGGACGTGTTGAAAGAGGACAATTAAAACTTAATGATGAAGTTGAAATCGTTGGTTTAAAAGATACTCAAAAATCTGTTGTTACTGGAATTGAAATGTTCCGTAAACAATTAGACTACGCTGAAGCAGGAGATAATGCTGGTGTATTATTACGTGGTATTTCTCGTGAAGATGTTGAAAGAGGTCAAGTTCTTGCTAAACCAGGATCAGTTACTCCACATACTAAATTCAAAGCTCAAGTTTATGTATTAAGCAAAGAAGAAGGTGGACGTCATACTCCATTCTTCAGTAACTATCGTCCACAATTCTATTTCAGAACTACAGACGTAACTGGTGTTATCGAGTTACCTCAAGGTGTTGAAATGGTTATGCCTGGAGATAATGTTGAAATTACTGTTGAATTAATTGCTCCAATTGCAATTGAAAAAGGTACTAAATTCTCAATCCGTGAAGGTGGTAGAACTGTTGGTGCTGGTAACGTTTCAGAAGTTATCAAATAATATAAATAGATTAGCCTTATTTTATAAGGCTTTTTTTATTGTAAAAAATAGTATAATGTGATAAAATTAATAAGGTGATATAATATGATATTAAATGTAGTTATTTTAATAATTGGTTTTATAGTTTTAATAAAAGGTGCTGATTTATTTGTAGATGCAGCATCATCTATGGCAAATCATTTTCATATTTCTAAAATGATAATAGCGCTTACTATTGTTGCATTTGGTACTAGTGCACCGGAACTTGCTGTATCTTTTAAATCAATGTTAAGCGGTAGTGGAGATATAGTACTTGGAAATGTAATAGGTAGTAATATTTTAAATATTTTACTTATATTAGGTGTTGCAGGATGTGTACATTCACTTAATGTTAAGAGTGCTACTGTAAAAAAGGAATTACCTATAACAATACTTCTTACAACTTTATTTGTAGTTGTATTAAGTGATAAATTACTTTCAAATCATAGTAATTCTTTAACTAGATCAGATGGTATATCTATAATATTATTTTTCTTAATATTTATTTATTACTTATTTAAAACAGCACGTAATAAAATTGATATTGAAAATGATGAACCTAAATTTAATTTATTTAATTCAATATTTTTAACTGTTGTTGGTATTATATGTTTAGTTTTAGGAAGTAATGCAGTAGTTGAGTCAGCTTCTTTTATCGCATCTAAAATAGGTGTATCAGAAAGACTTATTTCTTTAACTATAATAGCTTTAGGTACAAGTTTACCAGAGTTAGTTACTAGTGTTGTAGCGACTCGTAAGGGTGAATATGATATTGCTATTGGAAATGTAGTAGGTTCTAATATATTTAATATTGGAATAGTTATTGGAGTACCTGTTGCTATATTTGGAAATATAAATCATATATCATTTAGTTATGTTGATTTATCTGTTATGCTTTTATCTGCAGTTTTACTTTTACTTTTTAGTTTTAAAGATTATAAATTAGATAAAAAAGAAGCTATAATGTTTTTAATTGTATTTGTAATATATTATAGTTATGTAATATTAGGGTAGGTGATAATGTGTTTAATAAAACAATAATTACAGGAATTCAACCATCGGGAGTAATTACTTTAGGTAATTATATTGGTGCGATAAAACAGATGGTTAAATTACAAGAAAATAATAAATCATATATATTTGTAGCTGATATGCATGCTATAACTGTGCCTCAAGAACCAAATGTTTTACATCAAAATATCAGAAATTTACTTGCTCTTTATATTGCTTGTGGAGTTGATCCAGAAAAAAATATTATATTTTTACAATCTGAAAATGAGTATCACGCTAATGTATCATGGATGTTAGAATGTAATACTCCATATGGTGAATTATCACGTATGACACAGTTTAAAGATAAGAGTAGTAAAAATAAAAACTTTTATGCAGGATTATTTACATATCCAGTATTAATGGCAGCTGATATATTAATTTATGATGTTGATTATGTACCTGTTGGAATTGATCAAAAACAACATGTTGAACTTGCTCGTAATATAGCTCTAAAATTCAATAAAAAATTTGGAGATACATTTAAAATACCAGATGTATATATTACTAAAAGTGGTACTAAGATTATGGATTTAGTTGATCCTACTAAAAAAATGAGTAAATCAAGTGATAATCCTAAATCAGTTATTCGAATGCTTGATAGTAAAGAAGAAATTACTAAGAAAATAATGAGTGCAACTACTGATAGTGAATGTGTTGTAAAATATGATATGGAAAATAAACCAGGTATATCTAATTTAATTAATATTGTTGTTTCTTTAACTGATTTAACTATTAATGAAGTTGAAGATATGTTTAAAGGAAAAAACTATGGTGAATTTAAAAAATATGTAGCTAGTGTTGTAGTAGATGAGCTTTCTAAAATACAAGAAAAGTATAATGAACTTATTAGTAGTGATGAACTTGATAAGATTTTAGAAAAGGGAGCTAGTGTAACTAGAGAGATAGCTTATAATAAATATAATCTTATGAAAGAAAAAATGGGCTTATATAAATAAATACTTGATTATTTTTAAAATTAGTTATATAATTGTTTTTAATATTTTACGAGGTGGTTTTATGACTAATCTATTAATTATTAAGAATATTATAAACATGACTAATTGCCTTGTGAATTTTTGTGCGGGAACTAATAGATAGTTTCTGCCTTTTTGTATATTGGAGGTTGTTTTATGAAGAGTATTGGAATTGAGGATTTAATAAATTTAGTAAAAACATACAAAACTGAAGGACTTGAAAAAATAAGAAAGGCATATGATATGGCAAGTGTTTTACACGAGGGTCAATTTAGACAAAGTGGTGAACCATATATAATTCATCCTTTAAATGTTGCTTATATACTAGCTGAAATACATGCAGATATTGATACAATATGTGCGGGACTTCTTCATGATACTATAGAAGATACTAATGTTAAAAAAGAAGAAATAGAAGAAAACTTTAATTCAGATGTAGCAAATTTAGTTGATGGAGTCACTAAAATAAGTAAGCTTAATTTTTCAAATAAAGTTGATGAAAATATGGCTAATACTAGAAAAATAATAACAGGTATAACAGAAGACGTTAGAATCATTATCATAAAACTTGCAGATAGACTTCATAATATGAGAACACTACAGTATAAAAAACATTTTAAGCAAGTTGAAAATTCTATTGAAACTCTTGAAATATTTGTTCCGCTTGCTTATTATATAGGTGCTTATAGAATTAAAACTGAATTAGAAGACTTATCTTTATCTTATATTAAACCTGATATGTATAAAAGAATAGAAGCAACTAAATTAAAAATAGAACTTGAGAATAAAGATTTATTATTAGATATGACTAATAAAATAATTAGAATATTAAATGATTCAGGTATTCCTAATGAAATAAAAATTAGAACTAAAAATATTTATGGTATTTATAGAAAAGTAATAATTGGACAAAAATTATCTGAAGTTCATGATTTATTATCACTTAAAGTAATGGTAGATAGTATTGATAATTGTTATAGAACACTTGGGATGATTCATAAGGAATATCATTCAATTGATGAAAATTTTAAAGACTATATATGGAATCCAAAAACAAATATGTATAGATCTTTACATACAACAGTATTTGGACCAGATAATAAATTAGTACAGGCACAAATTAGAACATTTGATATGGATAAAATTGCTTCTTTTGGTTTATGCACATATTGGGAGATAAATAATGATGGTGCTAGAGATTTAATGCAGAAAGAGTTAAAAGAAAAATATCAATTTTTTAAATCTTTGATTGAAATAAATTCTATGTTTGGTGATAATAGGGAATTTGTAAATCAAGTAAAAAAAGAAGTATTCTCAGATAACGTTTACGTATATACTCCAAAAGGTGAAGTTATTGAACTTCCATTAGGTTCAACAATAATTGACTTTGCATATAAAATTCATACTGATGTTGGTAATAAAATGGTAGGGGCTATAGTTAATGATAAATATGTAAATGAATACTATGTTTTAAAGAATAAAGATAGGGTTTTTATATTAACAGATGAAGCAGCTTTTGGACCAAGAGATAATTGGATAGATATAGCTCAAACGAGTACTGCAAAGAAAAAAATAAGAGAATTTAAAATAAGAGAAAAATAGATTTTTAAAAATTGACATTATAGTGTTTTTTTGCTAGTATAAAAAATGTGAATTAGGTGGTGTTAATGTGCAAAAGGAATTTACAAGTGATTTTAGAAAAACCAGTTGTTCAGTCTTAAATGAAATATATAATTTTAAGGAGCAAGTGCCATTTAAGATTAAAAATATTAACGATATAGTAGGGAAGGAATTAATAGAAGACTTACCAATTGATTATACACCGTTGAAAAAGGTTATTAATGAATTTAATCAAAAATTTTTACCATATTGTACTAATGATAGTTCTGTAAATAATGTAGGATTTTCTGATTCAGGAAATAGTGATTCAGGTATTATTGGAACTTTATATGGTGAACTTCTGCATCAAAATCTTATAAATCAATCGGGTAGTTCGCCATCAATAACTTTTGCTGAAATAAACGTAATAAGGTGGTTTAGACAAATAATTGGATATAAAAATACATTGCTTAATAAGGTAAATAATATTTATGATGTCGGCGGAATTGTGACTTATGGTGGAACTATGAGTAACACTATTGCCATGATGTTAGCAAGAGAAAACTATAAAAGAAATACTATGAAAAAAGGTGTTAAAATTAATGATGATTATAAAGTTTTAATCGCAGAAAACATTGATCATTATAGTATTGCAAGTAGTTTGATGTGGTTAGGTTTAGGAAATTCAATTGTATATGTTAAAACAGATGCAGATTTTCGAATGAACCTATTTGATTTAGAAAAGAAATTAATAAAATATAGAGGAAAAATTATGGCATGCGTTGCATATGCTGGAGACAGTAGAACACTAACTATAGATAATTTAGAACAAATATATAATGTTGTAAAGCAATATGATAGTAAAATTTGGCTTCATGCAGATGCTTGTCATGGATTTGCTTTAGCTTTTAGTGAAAAATTCAAGAGTAAACTAGATGGTATAAATAAATTTGATAGTATAACATTAGATTGTCATAAATCATTAATGATTCCTTATGGAATAAGTTTATTATTAACAAAAAAAACAAATAGTTTTAAAAAAATAAGAAGTTGTTCTGATTTAATTATGAAAGAGGATTATGCATTTGGACAAATTACTCCGTTTATCGGTTCAAAGAATGCGACTTCATTAAAGGTATGGTTTACCATAAAGAATTTAGGTGTAAAAAAAATTGGAGAAATAGTTGAAAATAGAATTCTCATTTCATCATATTTTAGAGAAATAATATCAAAGCATGAGGAGTTTATTATATTTAATAATACAGATATAAATTCGGTAATTTTTATGTTAAGTCCAACTAAAAAATGTTATGATATTGATTTATTAAACACGTATAATGATTCAATATTTGATAGAATAAACTTAGATGGTATTTATTATTTACATCATTTTCCACTTAAAATTAAAGGTAAAAAGTATTCTGTTTTAAGATTTATGAGCGGCAATCCGTATTTAGATAAAAAGGATATAGATAAGTTGATTTTATATTTAAGAAAAATTAATAAGAAAATAGAGGAGGCGTATTAAATGTCTTTGATAGATGAATTAAGAAAAATTATATGTGAAGTAATAAAGGATAATGGGTATTGTATACATTTGGATGAAAATGATATTCTAAATTTTTCTGATAGACCTGATTTATCTCAATTTCAATCTAATTTTGCATTAAAAATAGCGAAATTATATAAAAAAAATCCACGAGAAATTGCAATTGATATTCAGAAAGAATTGTTAAAAAAATCATTTTTTTCTAAGGTATCTGTCGATGGACCAGGATTTATAAATATTAATGTTTCGGATGAATATTTAGTTAATTTTATTAATGAAATGTCAAAAAGTACAAACTTTGGTATAAAAACTAAAAAAAAGCTGAAAATTGTAATAGATTATGGTGGAGCAAATGTGGCAAAACCACTTCATGTTGGACATTTACGTTCTGCGATAATTGGAGAAGGACTTAAAAGACTTGCAAAATTACTTGGTCATGATGTAATTTCTGATGTTCATCTCGGTGATTGGGGTAGACAAATGGGTATGGTAATTTCCGAAATAAAGAAGATGTATCCTAATTTACCATACTTTGATGAAAATTATTTAGGAGATTATCCAGCTGAAAGCCCAGTAACAATTGAAGAACTTGAAAAAATATATCCTAAAGCTAATTTAGATTGTAAAAATGATGAAGCAAGGATGGAAGAAGCAAGAGATGCTACTTCAATATTACAAGATAAAAATAGATTAGAACATAGAGGATATTATGCATTATGGAAACATTTAATAAGAATTTCAGTAAATGATTTAAAAGGAATATATGGTAGATTGGGTGTTACATTTGATTTATGGAATGGTGAAAGCGATAGCTATAGTGTTATCACAGAGGTTTTATCATTGTTAAATGAGCAAAAATTAGCTGAATATAGTGATGCAACATTGATAATGAATGTTGCAGATGAAAGTGATTCAAAAGAAATGCCACCAATAATTCTTAGAACAAAAAATAATACTTATGGTTATCAGGCGACTGAACTTGCAACAATGTATCAAAGAATCAAAAATTATAATCCAGATGAAATATTGTATGTAGTTGATAAAAGACAAGAACTTCATTTTAAACAATGTTTTAGAGCAGCATATAAATCAAAAATTGTTCCAGAGAATGTCAAATTACAGTTTTTGGGCTTTGGTACAATGAATGGGAAAGATGGTAAGCCATTTAAAACTAGAGATGGTGGAGTAATGAAACTAGTTGATTTACTTGATTTGGTAAAAAAACATGAAATAAATATGATGAACAATAGTTATTCAAAAGATGAAATTAATGAAATTTCTGAGATTATATCTCAGGGTTGCATTAAATTTGCTGATGCAGTATCAAACAGAGAAACAGATTATATATTTGATATAGATAAATTTACTAATGTAAATGGTAAAACTGGTGCATATATTTTATATTCGACAGTTAGAATTAATTCGGTTTTGAATAATGCAATTATTAAGAAAATGAATATTGATGGATCTTTAATTTTACCTGAAAGTGAGATTGAAAGAAAACTATTATTAACTATTTCTAATGTTTCTAGTGTTATTTATAATGCTTATAATAATAAGTCATTAAATGTTTTGGCAGAGTATTTATATGATTTAAATTCTATTTATGGAAATTTTTATAATAATTTTAAGATTTTAACGGAAGAAAATGTAGAAAAAAGAGAATCGTGGCTAAAATTGTCTTTAATAGTAAAAAATATCAACGGTATGTTGCTTGATTGTCTAGCAATGCAAATACCAAATAAAATATAATGAATTCATTTTATAGTTTATTTAAAAAATATATTTTTACTAATATTAAAGATTTGCCAAAGAATACTATAATTATTATATATGGTTCTACTGCATATGGGATTGTAAATAATGATTTAGATGTTGTTTTTATTCTTGAAACATGCAGTAATGAATTATATAAAAACATTGAAAAGAATATAATAAATTTTCAAAAAGAAAATCATATGCAAATTGATGTTGAAGTTCCATATTCTAATAAGCTTGTGTATACATATGATGAAATTAATAACATTTTGAATTATACTTTGTTTAAAAAGAGTAATGGTGAATATAATATAACTCCAGTAATAGTTAATAATGAATATTTTTCAAGTGTTGAAATGAAAAAGCGATTATTAATTAATATATTAACTACGTATTCAAAAACAATAAGTGGTAAAAAGTCAATAATAAATAATTATAAAAAATTGGCTTGGGAAAATATTATTAAAATTGTTTCATCTTATAATTCTCTTAAATTGATTAATGTTGATGAATTTATTAATTTATTATATTTTGATAAAAAAACAAATTCAAAAGGTGAAGATTATTTAGGCTATAAAAGTAATAATCCAAAGTTAAAGAGGCATTTAAGAAAATGTATACTAAAAACTTTAAAAGACCTTGAAAAAGATAATTTTGTTTTAAGAAAAGATAAAAAAAATTATATAATATGTGAGGGTGATTAAAATGTTTAATATAAACAATGAAATATTTATTAGACAAGAATTAAATGGAGTTACTGTATATGATTCCAATATTAATAAATATATATTTTACAAAAATGTTGTTTTTAATAATTATTTTGATATGTTTAATATACTTACAAAAGATAATCTACATGAATTTCTAAAAAAATATGAAATAAGTAATTGTATTAATTTTAAATATCCATTTAGAATTAATTGGTTAATCTCAGATTATTGTAATTTGAATTGTATATATTGTTTTGCAAATAATAAATTTAATATTCCAAAAGATAATAAAATAAATTATGATGAAATAGTTAATAATTTACTTAATTATAGACCGTTAAGTGTTGGACTTACTGGTGGCGAACCAACATTAAATTTAAAGCTTAGTAAAATTATTGATTCTTTAGCAGGAAATTGTTCAATAATAATTGATACAAATGGCACGACAAATTTAACAAATACTTTGTTAAATTCTATTATTAAGAGTAATTCGATAGTTAGAATAACTATTGATTCTATAGATGATTCAATTTTAAGTTTGGTTAGACCTTTTTGCATAAATTCATTTAAAAAAATAAGTAATAATATTCGAAAATTGTTAGACAATGATGTTAGAGTAATAATACATACAGTTGTTACACAAAAAAATTTGTCTGAAATACACAAAATTTATGATTATATAGTAGATAAGAAAATTGTTAAATGGCAATTATATCCTGTTTCATATACTGAAAAGTGTAAGGAAATATATGATTCGATAAAAGTTTCGAATGAGGAACTAGATAAATTACAAAAAATTCTTGACAAAAAGAATAATGGTAAAATAGATGTAAAAGTTTATAAGAATAGTTCTGATTTTAGTTCAAGAGCTGTTCTTATGCTTAATAAAAATGGTAAATATTTTGTTGATACTATATATAATGGAATAGAGTATTGTGGGAAAAATTCGTATAAACCAACTTTAAGTGAAATAAAAAATTGTTTAAATAAACAGAATCATATTGATGATTATTTAAGTTAATAAAATTTACAATTAGTTGATAAATATTAATAATTCTAATTATAAGAGAGTACTTCTCTTTTTTTCTTTATTAGATTATAATTATATTGGTGGTTATATGAAAATACTGTTTTTTTCTGATATTCATGGAATAGTAGATAACTTAGATTATTTAAAAGAATTAGATAATAAAAAACATTTTGATAAAGTAATATGTCTAGGAGATTTATTTTATGATACATCTTTTAATGGTAATGTAGATATTATGAAAGTTGATAGATTTTTAAACAGTTTTAATGAAAGATTAATATGTATAAAAGGTAATTGTGATAGTAATTCAGACTTTAATATGGTTGAAGATTGTTTATTTAATGTAGATGGTATAGATATATATTGTATGCATGGACATAAATCTAATGAAAGAAATAATGGTGTAGTAATATATGGGCATGAACATATACCATATATTAAGAAAAAAGATAATACTATATTTATATGTGTCGGCTCTATTTCACTACCAAGAAGGGGTAGTGAATGTAGTTATTGTATTTATGAGAATAATTCATTTACTCTTTATACTATATATGATGAAGTTATAGATGAAATAAAAGTATAAAAGGAGATTTTTATGAAACATGAATTAAGATTGATAGATGAAAACATGGGTATTAATGTATATGAAATGTACCAAGATATTCCAAAAGAAGAGATTGGATCGACTAATATAATTAAAGATTGTACTATGGATCAATTTTATAAAATTATTAGAGAATATAAAAAAGATGAATTTATAATAAATTCAAAATTAAATACTACTACAAATAGATACATATATTTCGTAGATAATTATCCTGTGGGAGAAATTGGAATAAGAACAACATTAAATGATTATTGGGTTAATAAAGGGAGTCAAATTTTTTATAAAATAAGAGTTAGCAAACGTAATCAAGGGTATGGAACGAAAATGTTACAATTAGCGCTTATTCAGTGTAAAAAACTAGGTATGAAAAAAGTTAGAATAAATTGTGATGATAATAATGTAGCATCAATTAAAGTAATTAAAAAAAATGGTGGCGTGTTAGATATAAAAAGTTATAAAACAAATAATGGATATAGTAGTAGTTATATTATTGATATTAAATGATAGAATATCAAATATTATAAAAGAAATTTGAAAATTATTTCAAATTTCTTTTATTTGTTTAAATATTCTAAACAGTCTTTAAACATCATGTAATGCCCTTTGTTGAAATTTTTTTCTTGAAACATTTTTTCTATTTCATCAATTGATGCCCACTTTACTTCATCAACTTCTTCTTTTTGAATTATAATATTTGAAATTTCTATATTTAGATTTAAAAAGTATAAATCGCAAAAAGTATTTTTGCCAGAAGCTTTTTTAAATAAAAATGGATTTTGAATATCAATTCCAAGTTCTTCTTTTACTTCAGTTATAATACCTTGTAAACTATCTTCGCCACTTTTAGGATGTCCTCCAGTTGTAGCCCAAAGTCCACCTTTTTCTTTAGATCTTTTTTGAATTAAAAATTCATTTTTATTATTTTTAATAAATATTACAACCATCATTATATATTTGCTTTCTGGTATAGGTTCATCTTTTAATATTTTTTCACCTGTTAAGTTTCTATTAATATCGTATAAATCTCTATATTCCATATCATCACTCCTGTTATATATATTATAACACGTTGATTGCAAAATTATATGTTTTGTGGTTAAATATAGATAATTCAAAAAAAGTGTGTGGTGTAAATGATAGTAAGTAATTTAAAAGTATCAATAAAAAGTAATATCATATTAGATGATATATCTTTTGTATTAAATAATAATGATAAAGTTGGTCTTGTTGGAGTTAATGGAAGTGGAAAATCAACTTTATTAAAAACTTTGTCTGGTACTATAAATAAAGATTCTGGAATTATAAAGTTAAATAATGAAATTATTGGCTATTTGAAACAAGAAATTTCTCATGAATTTGATGAATATAGTATTTTAGATTATATTAAGTATGAAGTAGGTATTGATAAATTAGAAAATAAATTACATGAATTAGAGTCAAATTTAACAGACGAAAATATGGAAGAATATAGTACTATTTTAAATGAATTTTTAGCTATAGAGGGTTATAGCTTTGAAGATAATTTGAAATCAATTTTAAGCGGTTTATTATTTGATAAAACTCTTGATTCTAAAATTGAAACATTATCCGGTGGAGAGAAAATTAAAATTTTACTTGCTTCATTACTACTAAGAAATGATGATATATTATTACTTGATGAACCAACAAATAATTTAGATATAGAGGCAATTAAATGGTTAGAAAATTATTTAAAAAATTCTTCTAAAAAAATGATAATTGTATCCCATGATGAAGTTTTTTTGGATAAAATTATTAACAAGGTTTTTGAACTTAACAATGGTAAAATTAAAGAATACAATATGAAATACTGTCAATATCTTGAAGAACTAGAAAGTGAATATAATAGAAGATATACAGAGTATACGAAAGCAAAAGAAGAAAAAGATAATTTAAAAAAACAAGTAGAACAGGCTAGTATATGGCTTAATAAAGGAGTAAGTAAAAAAGCTCATAATGATAATGATAAAATAGCAAATAATTTTGCTAAAGAAAGAACAAATTCTTCAAATGTTTCTAAATTAAAAAGAAATTTAAATAATATTGAAATACCAGAATTTGAAGAAAAAAAGAAAATTAATTTTTCATTTAATTTTGATGATTCAAAAGGAAATAAAGATATCATTTTTAATGAACTTATTTGTGGTTATAAAACTTTTACTACACCTATAATTAGTTTATCTATTCCATTTGGTACTAAATTAGAAATTATAGGTTCAAATGGAAGTGGAAAAACAACATTACTTAAAACATTATTAGGGCAAATAGAACCTATAAATGGTAAAGTTATAATTGGAAGTGGTGTTAAGATAGGATATATATCACAAGATACTTTAGGTAGTGATATTGATGATACTATTTTAGAGTATTTAACTAAAAATAGGGAAGATGTTAACATGTCTTTTGTATTTATATTGCTTGATAAATTCAATATAAATTATGATGATAAAGATAAATTATATAAGAATTTATCACCTGGTCAAAGAACTAGAGTTAATTTAGTTAAAATCGCTCTTGAAAAAACAAATGTATTAGTTTTAGATGAGGTTACAAATCATTTAGACAAAGAAGCAATAGATTTAATTTGTGAATTAGTTAGTGTTTTTAAAGGTACAATAATTAGTATTTCGCATAATAGAAAGTATAACGAGATATTAGAATCAGATATTAAACTTGATATTAAAACAGGTGAAATTGAGTATAAAAACTAATAAAAAGATAAATATATAAGTATTAAATAAAGTGTTTATTCATTGTTTATGTATAAACACTTTTAATTTTTATATACAGAATTTGACAAATTATAGTTTTAGTGCTATTATAAGCCACAATGTAATGCAAGTTGCATGCATAAAAGGGGAGAAAATTATGAATAAAGATGATTTAATTAAATTGAAAGAAAGGTTATCAAAATTATCAGAAGATGAGATAATTAAAAGAGATTTGTATTTAAGAAAACTGGCAAATGGAGATATACAAGGACCACCTGTAGGATATCCAAGTATTGATAAACCATGGTTAAGTGTATATAAAGAAAAAGAATATTTTATGGATAAACCTAAAGAAACTATCACACAAGCATTATTTAGAATGAATGCTGATAATTTACAAACAATAGCTATAAATTATTTTGGTAGTAAAATAACATACAAACAATTTTTTGATAATATAAAAGATTTAACTAAATCTTTAAGTAATTATGGAGTAAATAAAAATGATTATGTATCAATATGCTTAGCAGGCATACCAGAGGCAATGACTTCAGTTTTTTCTTTAGGATATATTGGCGCTGTTGGTATATATTTAGCACCATATTTAGATATTGATACTATGATTAGTGATATAAAAAAAGATAATAGTAAAATACTATTTCTTATGGATTTATTTTATGAAAAGGCAAAGGATAAATTCGATAAGGTTATTGAAGAAGCAGGAATAGAACATGTAATTATAGTACCAACATTAAATTCTTCAATATTAGGGAAAATCAAAAAACAAAAAAAATATAATAACCCTAAATTTGAAACTTATAATGAATTTATAAAAAAAGGAAGAAATACAAAATTGCCTGAAATGATTAATTATGAAGAAAATATGCCTGCTGCAGTAGTGTATTCATCAGGTACTACAGGAATTTTAAAAGGTGTATTATTATCTCATGATTCAATGAACAATATTGCAATATCGTATACAGCATTTGGATTTGATTTATCTAGGGGACAAAGTGTTTACCAAGCAATACCTGTATGGTCATCTACTGGATTAGTTGCAGTAGGTACAATACCACTATATTTTGGTGCAACTTTATATGAAAATCCAAAATTTGATCCTATCGTTTTTTCAAAAAATATTGGTTTGAAGAAAATCAACTGGGGTGTAGGAACAACAGAATTATTTAATGGATTATCAAATTTAAAAAATAACAAATTATATAATTTAATGATAAAATTAAAAATTTTGGATTATAGTAATTTAAATATGGCTTTAATAGGCGGTACTTTTTCTAGTCCAAAAGATAAGAAAAAATTAAATGAATTATTTAAAGAACTAGGAAGTAGTGCAAAAGCTAATAGTGGTTATGGTACTTGTGAAAACGGTTCTACTGTATGTGCTGAATTAAATGGAATAGATTATCCAGACTATTCTATAGGTACGCCTATACCTGGGGCCACAGTGATTTCTATTGATAATGAATGTAATGAATTACAATATGGTCAAAGAGGAGAATTAGCTGTAAAAACTAATTGTGGAATGTTAAAATATTATAATAGACCTGATTTAGATAAAATATTTTTTAGGGATAAAGGTTCAAATGATTTATATAAACATACTGGAGATATTGGATATGTTTTGCCTAATGGAGTTGTAATATATGAAGGTAGAGGTAATGATACTTCTATAGTAAATGGTGAAAAAATATATAACTTTGATGTAAAAAAAGTAATACTATATGACGAAGATGTTTTTGATTGTGAAGTATTTATAAACTATAATAATGAATTATGTGCAAATATTGTTTTTTACGATAGAAATAAAATAAATATACAGGATAAAATTAAACAGTTACAGAAAAAAATATATGATACTTATGGTAATGAAAATTATGTTCCACTGGAATTTAAAATAAGAGATTCATTTCCTATGGCAAGTTCAACTAAAAGAGATTATAAAGCGATAAAAGAGGAAAAAGATGGATATTTTAAAATGGAATTTTTAAAAGAACAAAAAACAAAGAAAAAAACATATTAAAAATATGTTTTTTTTTTAATGTATGATATAATAATTTTGTATATAATAGAGGTGTTGAAGAATGGTTGTTACAAAACTTACATATTTAACTTTTTTTTGTATTATTATAATTACTTCTTTAATTTTAATATATTTATCTAAAGAAAGAGTTAAAACTAATGAAACATTATTATATAGAATAATGTGTTATTCAAATTTAATATGTTTGATATTACAATTTGGTGTATCACAAATTTCGTATTATTACAATATATTATCTAAAGGTGTTGCCGATTTTATAATAAAATTATACATTTTTATGTTAGTTTTTTATGCTTTATTAATTTTATGCTATTTAATAGATTTAATTATGAAGAATAGTAAAAAAATTATGTTTACAATAAGTATGATATATATTTTTTTAAGTTTAATTATTTTTATTTTACCTATAGAACTACATATTGATACAAATAATAAAATTTTTTATTCTTATGGTTTGTCAAGTAATTATGCATCTATACTTAGTATAATAGTTTCAACAGTTATAATTATTCTTATGTTTATGAATATAAAAAAATTAAAACAAAAAAAGGTAATACCATTGTTATTATATTTGTCTATGTGTTTTATAGCACTATTGATTCAAAGAATAAATCCGGAAATAATGATTATTTGTTTTGTTGAAACATACTTGTGTTTCATTATGTATCATACAATTGAAAACCCTGATATGAAAATGGTTAAACAACTAAACATTGCTCGTGAACAAGCAGATAAAGCAAATAACGCTAAATCAGAATTCTTATCAAGTATGTCACATGAGATTAGAACACCACTTAATGCTATAGTTGGATTTAGTCAAGCATTATCAGAAGAAGATATACCAGATAGCGCTAAAGAAGAAGTAAAAGATATAATGTCAGCTAGTGAAAGCTTACTAGAACTGGTAAATGGTATACTCGATATTTCTAAAATAGAAGCAAATAAGTTAGAAATAATTAATAATGATTATAGACCAAAAGAAATTTTACACGATTTAGTAGAGCTTACTAAAGCGAGAATGGGAGATAAGAAATTAGATTTAAGGATTAAATTTGATGAAACTATACCTGATGTTTTATATGGTGATAAGACTCGTGTAAAACAAATTATACTTAATTTACTTACTAACTCTGTAAAATATACAAAAGAAGGATTTATAGAGTTTAAAGTAAATAGTGTTATTAAGGGTAATGTTTGTAGGTTGATTGTATCAGTAGAAGATTCTGGTATTGGAATAAAGAAAGAAAATATTAATAAATTGTTTACGAAGTTTGAAAGATTAGATGAGCAAGATAATGTAACTATAGAAGGAACTGGATTAGGACTTGCTATTACAAAAAGATTAATAGAACTTATGAATGGTAAAATTGTTGTTCAAAGTGATTATGGAGTAGGATCTAAATTTACAGTTTCTATTGATCAAAGAATTGTTAAGATGAAAGAAGAAAATGTTGAAGTAAAAGAAGTTGTAAATGAAGAAAGTTATTCTGATTTTAGTGATAAACATATATTACTAGTAGATGATAATATGTTAAATTTAAAAGTTGCAGAAAGACTTCTAAAAAATTATAATGTTAATGTAAAAAGTTTAAATAATGGATTTGATGCAATAGATATTATCAATAATGGTGAAAAATTTGATTTAATTTTAATGGATGATATGATGCCTAAATTAAGCGGTGTTGAAACATTTAAAAAATTAAAAGAAAATAGTAATTTTTCTATACCTACCGTAATACTTACTGCTAATGCGATTGAGGGTATGAAGGATAAATATTTAAAAGAAGGATTTGATGATTATTTATCAAAACCAATTGTTAAAGAAGAATTAAATAGAGTATTAAATAAGTTTTTGAAAGAGTCTAAGTAGGCTCTTTTTTGTATAAAAATAAATTTTATGTTAATTTCATATTGACAAACAAATGTACGCATGATAGTATTTGATTAACAAACAATTTACAAGGAGGCAATACTAATGAATGAAGTAATATTAAGTGAAGATATAAAAATAGAAGATATGATATACGAAATAAGAGGTAAGCAAGTTATGTTTGATAGTGATCTAGCAAAATTATATCATTGCAAAAATGGAACAAAAGAAATTAATCAAGCAGTAAAGAATAATTTAGAAAAGTTTCCTGAAAGGTTTTCATGGGTTTTAACTGATAATGAAGTTTTAGAATTGCGGTCAAAAATTTTGACCACAAATTATAGTAGAATGTCTAGAGTAAATCCTAGAGTATTTACTGAGCAAGACTTGCTAACATATGTCAAGTCTCTTTTTAATAATCAAATAAATAAAAAAAGGCAAAATGCCCCCTTACCCCCCAAATATAAATTACTTATATAATTCCATTACTCTCGCATAATATATTCTTAAAAATTTATTTAAACCTGCAATTTTAGCTACTTTTTTAGGTTTTCCTTCATTCTCTTTTTTTATAATGAATAAGTATACTGCATTATCTATTTGAGGTTTATTAGTTTTAATACTTTTAACAATTTCATACCCAACTTTTCTTAAATATTTATTTCCACGTTTTGTTATATGTCTGTTTGTGGCATTAAATGTACCGGATTGATATGGTGGTGTATCTATACCACAACTAGCTATTAATGCATTGGCGTTTTTATATTTTCTAACATCACCGATTTCTGCGATTAACCTTGATCTAGTCTTTAATCCAACGCCTTTCATATTACTTACAACTTTAAATTCTTCCAATTGACTTGCAAGTTCATCCATTTTTGTTATAATATCATTAGTTACTTTTAATGTGGATTTTAAAAGTAATATACAACTATTAATTGATAGTTGTAATGAATCATTATGCGGACATGAAGTTTTAATTGTTGGAGCTTTAATATACAAATTTTCTCCAATAATTCTACCAACTCTATGTCCGTATTTTTTTGCCATTAAATCTATATCATTAATAAAATCTATTTTATTTTTTTCTATAATTAGTGTTGGATGAGAGTATTTTTCATATATGTCTAATAATAGTTGATATCGATTTTCTGAGTCAACTATTTCCTTAATACCTGGTAAAGTTTGGTCTATAAGATTGGTTAATTGTATTTTTAAATCAGTTTGTATTTTTATATATTCAACATATCTTCTTGATAAAAATTGTAATTGTTGTCTTAGATCATCTTTTATTTTATATTGTTTTAATTTAAACCATTTTTCGCAACAATATAAAGCCAATTTTAATGAGTCTTTTTTATCATTTTTAACTTTTCTTAAATCTATATCGCAATATTTTTTAATGACCAATGCATTCTCAACACATACAAAATAATCATTTTCTATTAATGAATTTAACAACGGTAAATGATAATGTCCTGTAGCTTCCATTACAAATTTAATTTCATCCTTTCTATAATTTTTGATTTTTGATAATAGAATGTTGAAACCTTCCTGATCATGTGTAATTTCAAATGGTTCTTCAATAACTTCACCATTTAAAGTTATTATAGAAATTGTACTTTTTCCTTTTGAAATATCAATTCCTACTGCATACATATTTTACCTCCTTCTTAATAATAATTGGTTCCATCTCTTTTACATATTTTCATCCTGGCTTTTGACACGAAAGTACATTAGTATTTCAACTTGCTTAATCGAATGTATTATGTAAAGGATGGTCAACTGTCCTTGCTCACGAACGCAAAGTTCAAGGAATATGCACGTTGACCAATTATACTTTACATAATAATTTAAAAGAGTGTAATAGTCAATTCATATTGAATTAATTATTACATTTATATGGTACCAGGTGTTGCAATGTTAGCTACTATACTTAAAACATTTGTTGCTACACAAGTAAGCATTAAAATCATGGATGCATTTGTTTAAATGCGTAAATATATGTCTTCAAATTTAATAGAACAAAAATATATAAATAATTTAGTATTAGAAGATCATGAGAGAATTGAATTATTAGAAAAATCATTTAAAAAAATTGAAGAGAAAAGAAAAATTAATGAGATATATTTTAATGGTCAAATATTTGATGCATATTCTAAAATATTAGATATATTTAAAAATTGTAAAAATGAATTAATAATTATAGATGCATATGCAGATAATACAGTACTTGATATTATTAAAAGATTAGATATTAATGTAACAATTATAACTAAGAAGGATAATCTTTTAACAGAACAAGATATTTCAAAATATAATAAACAATATAACAATTTAAAAGTGATATATGATAATAGTTTTCATGATAGATATTTTATTTTAGATAAAGAAGTTGTATATCATTGTGGAGCAAGTATAAATAGAATAGGATATAAGACTTTTTCTATAACACAAGTTAGTGATGAAGAAGTGTGCAAGGTATTAATTAATAAAGTTGATAAACAAAAGTAGAAAGAGGTAGAAGTAATGAATGAAGTAATATTAAGTGAAGATATAAAAATAGAAAATATGATATACGAAATAAGGGGAAAACAGGTAATGCTTGATAGTGATCTTGCAAAATTATATCATTGCACAAATGGAACAAAAGAAGTTAATCAAGCGGTAAAGAATAATTTAGAAAAGTTTCCTGAAAGGTTTTCATGGGTTCTAACATATGACGAATGGAATTTTTTAAGGTCAAAAAAATTGACCATAGAACAAAGTATTTCTGGTAGAGGTCATCATAGAAAATATTTACCAAGAGTATTTACAGAACATGGAGTTGCAATGCTTGCAACTATACTTAAAACTCCAATTGCAACACAAATTAGTATTAGAATAATGGATGCATTTATAAATATGCGAAATTATATAGGAAATAGTGATTTTCGAATGTCAAATATTGAGTCTAAAATAATTGAACATGATAACAATATAAGACGCTTACAAGAAACACTAAATAAATTAGGAGAAAAGAAGAAAATTAATGAGATATATTTTAATGGTCAAATATTTGATGCATATTCTAAAATATTAGATATATTTAAAAGCTGTAAAAATGAATTAATAATTATAGATGCATATGCAGATAATACAGTACTTGATATTGTTAAAAGATTAGATATTAATGTAACAATTATAACTAAGAAGGATAATCTTTTAACAGAACAAGATATTTCAAAATATAATAAACAATATAACAATTTAAAAGTAATATATGATAATAGTTTTCATGATAGATATTTTATTTTAGATAAAGAAGTTGTATATCATTGTGGTGCAAGTATAAATAGAATAGGATATAAGACTTTTTCTATAACACAGGTTAGTGATGAAGAAGTGCGCAATGTATTAATTGATAGAGTTAAATAATTTTTTTACAATTACTTGTCACTTTTTTATTAATTTTTAAAAAAAATATGTATTTTATGCTATAATTGACTTAGGAGGGTACGTTTATGAAAGATGCAAATTTATTAACTAGTAATGGAGTAGATATTAACACAAGTTTAGAATTATTTGGAGATATGGAGACATATAATGAGACATTAGAGGATTTTTTAAATTCTGTAGATGAAAAAATAAATGATATAAAAAAATATAAGGAATTATCTGATATGCCTAATTATGCTATACTTGTACATTCTCTTAAGAGTGATGCAAGATATTTAGGATTTACAAAATTAGCTGAATTATCATATAATCATGAAATGGAAAGTAAGAAGAATAATGTTAATTATGTTTATGATCATTATGATGAATTAATGACTGAAGCAAATAGAATTATTAATTTAGTAAAAAGATATATGGGTAAGGAAGTAATAATTGAACAGCCTAAGAAAGTAAATATTAGTGATAAGGCAATACTTGTTGTAGATGATTCAAATATAATACGTAATTTAATTAGTAAAATATTTGATGATGAATATGGTGTACTTACAGCAGATGATGGTAAACAAGCACTTGATATTATTGCTACTTCACCTGATAATTTAATTGGAATGTTACTTGATTTAAATATGCCAAATGTTGATGGCTTCGCTGTTTTAGATTATTTTAAAAATAACAATTTATTTGCTAAAATACCTGTTTCAATTATTACAGGTGATGATTCTAAAGATACTGTTCAAAAGGCGTTTAATTATCCGATTGTAGATGTGCTTGCAAAACCATTCAATGAAAGAGATGTTAAGCGAGTAGTTTCAGCAATGTTAAGTTTTAAATAACAGGTTATTCTGTTATTTTTTAAAATATGGAGGTTATTATGGATTATAGTGGTTTAAAAATACCAACTCATGTTGCAATAATAGTAGATGGAAATGGAAGATGGGCTGTTGAAAGAGGTCTTCCTAGAATTAAAGGACATGATGCTGGTTTTGATAATTTAAAGAGTATTTCTAAATATATATTAAGTAAGGGCATTAAAGTTCTTAGTTTATATTGTTTTTCAACTGAAAATTTTAAAAGGGAAAAAGTTGAAGTTGACCATTTAATGGATTTGTTTTTAATAATGTTTAAAAAGGAAGCAAGTTTCTTTACTAAAAATAATATAAAAGTAGTTTTTTCTGGTGGTGATGAACCACTTCCAAAAAGAGTAATTAATGCAAGAGATAAGTTAACAGAAATGACAAAAAACAATACTGGTGGTATACTTAATATTTGTTTAAATTACGGTGGAAGAAGAGAAATTGTTGATGCCACTAAAAAAATAATTAAGGATAATTTAAATGAAAACGATATTACTGAAGAGGTGTTTCAAAAATACTTATATAATGATTTACCAGATGTTGATTTAATGATAAGAACTAGTGGTGAATGTAGATTAAGTAATTTCTTATTATGGGAATTATCATATGCTGAATTATATTTTCCTAAGGTAAAATTTCCTGATTTTAGTGAGGCTGATTTTGATGAGGCAATAATACAGTATAATGGTAGAGATAGAAGATTTGGTGGTATAAAAAAATGAAATATGTAATTGTTGAAGTTATTCCAACATCTTCAACTAAAAGTACTGGTGATATTGCTCAGCTATCTGCTGTAAAAATAGATGATTTAAAGTTAATTGATAGATTCGATTATAGATTAGATGAAAGTAAAATTAAAATTCCTGATTTGATTAATCTTATATCATATGATAAGGAATCTTTTAAGTATTTAGATAGTACAGATAGTATACTAAATGAATTTAAAAAATGGGTTCAGGATTATAAAGTATTAATAATTGATAATAAATATACTTTAAGTTATTTAGATGATATTAATAATAAGGAATCAATATTTAAACATTTAAATTTAAAATATAGTGATGATGTTATAGATATAATAATAAAAAAATACAATTTAGAACCAAGTAATTATATTGTTGATTTATTGTATGAAGCTCTAATATATGAAAGTAATAATTAGTATTACTTTTTTATTAAAATTTGGTATAATGTTTTTAGAAAAAGAGGTGAAGTCGATTTATCGACGTAATTATGAAAAAAAAGATGACAATTGATGGAAATGAAGCATGTAGTTATACATCATATTTTTTTACAGAACTAGCAGGTATTTATCCTATTACTCCTTCTAGTCCAATGGCGGAACATATGGAGGAATGGAGTAATAAAGGTAGATTAAATATATTTGGTGATACTGTTAAAGTTATTGAAATGCAAAGTGAAGCAGGTGCTGCAGGACTTATTCATGGTTCTTTACAAGGCGGAGCATTATCTGCAACTTTTACTGCAAGTCAAGGATTACTTTTGATGATACCTAATATGTATAAGATGGCAGGAGAAATGTTGCCATGTGTAATGCATGTTGCGGCTCGTTCATTATCAACTCATGCACTTAGTATTTTTGGTGATCATCAAGATATATATGCTACTCGTTCTACTGGATTTTGTATGTTAGCATCTTCTAATGTTCAAGATTGTGCATATTTATCAGGGATAGCACATTTATCTAGTATTAAAGCTAGTCTTCCTTTTATGCATTTTTTCGATGGTTTTAGAACTAGTCATGAAATAGATAAAGTTGATGTTTTGGAATTAGAAGATTTTAAAAAATTAGTTGATATTGACGCTTTAAATAAATTTAAAAGTAGAGCACTTACAGTAAACAAAAAGGTTACCCGTGGTACTGCTCAAAATGATGATATTTATTTTCAAGCAACAGAAGCAAGAAATAAATTTTATGAAGTTGTTCCTGATATAGTAAATGATTATATGGAAAAAATTAATAAAGAATATGATACAGATTATCATCCATTTAACTATTATGGAGATAATAGTGCAAAAAACATAATTATTGCTATGGGTTCTGTTTGTGATACTATAAAAGAAACTATAGATTATATGAATAAATTAGGTAAAAAAGTTGGTATGGTTGAAGTTCATTTATATAGACCATTTTCTAGTACTTATTTAAAAAATGTTATTCCATCATCTGTAAAAAACATTGCTGTATTAGATAGAACTAAAGAATTTGGTAGTTCTGGTGAACCACTTTATTTGGATGTTAAATCAGCTCTTGATGGTTATAATATTGTTGGTGGAAGATATGGATTATCTAGTAAGAATACAACTCCATCAGATATTTATTCTGTATATGAAATGTTAGAAGGAAAATTAAAAAATAATTTTACAATCGGTATAGTAGATGATGTTACTAATTTGAGTTTAGAAAAATCTAATTTAGAAAAAATAAATAATTCTAAAGAAATGCTTTTTTATGGTTATGGTAGTGATGGAATGGTTAGTGCATCTAAATCAATTATAAAATTAATTGGTGATAATACTAATAATTATGTACAAGGATATTTTCAATATGATTCAAAAAAATCAGGTGGAGTTACTATAAGTCATTTGCGAGTATCTGATGAATTAATTAAATCTACATATTATGTAGAAAATCCAAGTTTAGTAGTAGTATCTAAAGAATCATATTTAAAATCATTTGATTGTATTTCCAATATCATGGAAAATGGTACATTTATTTTAAATGCATCAAGTGATGATTTAGAAAAAAAATTACCTAAAAAGGTAATTGATATAGTAAATAAAAAGAATATAAATTTTTATGTTATTGATGCTTATAAGCTTGCTAAAGAGTATAATCTAGGTAATAAGATTAGTATGATTATGGAAGTAGCAATACTTGAATGTATGAATATATTTACTAAAGAACAAATTTATGATGATATTGAAAAATATATAAAGAAAAAATTCTTCAAAAAAGGTGAAGAAGTTATTAATTCTAATATAGGTGCTATACATGATGTTGAAAAGTATTTAACTAAAATAAATTTAAATGCTACTATAAAAGAGGAAAAAGAAAATAATAATAAAACATTAATTGATTTGATGTTTGAAAGACGTGGTAATGAAATACCTGTTTCTAAGTTTGTTTCAAATGCTGATGGATCATATGAAGGGGGAACATCTAAATTAGAAGAAAGATTTAGTACAGAGGTAGTTCCTTCTTGGATAAGCAGTAATTGTATTAATTGTAATCAATGTTCATTTGTATGTCCTCATGGAGTAATTAGAACATATTTACTTAATAAAGATGAATATGATGCAGCACCTGAAATAATTAAAAATAGATGTATGGAAGCAATTGGTAAAAAGGATATGTATTTTGCTATAGGTATATCTATTAAAGATTGTACAGGTTGTGGATTATGTATTAAAACATGTCCTGGTAAAATGAATAATAAAGCATTAACTATAGAAAACGTGGATGTTCAAATTAAAAATAAAGAACAAGAAATATTTGATTATCTAAATAACAATATAACTGATAAAGGAAATACAAATGTTGTTAAAGAAACGCAATTTATTAAACCAACATTTGAGTTTCCTGGAGCTTGTGCTGGTTGTGGTGAAGTTGGGTATATTAAATTTTTATCGCAGTTATTTAAAGATAGATTAATAATAGCAAATGCAACTGGATGTTCTTCTATATATGGTGGAAGTCTTCCAAGTTTACCTTATAATATGCCATGGGCATCATCATTATTTGAAGATAATGCTGAGTATGGATATGGAATATTAAAAGCACATCAAAATATGAAAGAACATATAAAAAATATTATGCTTAAATATGATGATGAATTATTTACTAAATGGATAAATAATTCTAATGATTATGAGATAACTAAAGAGGTTAGGGATAATATTGATTTTAACAAATATAAAGAGTTAGAAGAATATAAAGATTATTTAGTTAAAGAATCAATTTGGTTAGTTGGTGGAGACGGATGGGCATATGACATCGGATTTAGTGGAATAGATCATGTTTTATCAAGTAATGATAATATAAATATTTTAGTTCTTGATACTCAAGTTTATTCTAATACTGGTGGTCAAGCATCAAAATCTACTCAACTTGGTGCTGTAGCCTTATTCGCATCTCACGGTAAAAAAACAGCTAAAAAAGATTTAGCTCGTATTGCTCTTTCTTATAAAAATGCATATGTTGCTCAAGTTAATTTAGGTTCTAATATGAATCAATTATTAAAAGCCTTAAAAGAAGCTGATAATCATAACGGACCTTCAATAGTAATTGCTTATGCTCCTTGTATTTCTCATGGTATAAAAGGTGGAATGAATTGTAGTTTAGAATTACAAAAACTAGCTACAAATTGTGGTTACTTCCCAATATTTAGATATAACCCAGATAGTGATAAATTTACTTTAGATAGTAAAAATGTAGATTTTAATTTATATGATGAATTTTTAAATAATCAAACAAGGTATTCAATATTAGATAAAATTAATAGTGAAGAAAGTGAAGAGTTACTTAAAAATAACAAAGATAACGCAATAAATAGATTTAAATATTATGAAAGTTTAGAAAAATAATGGTTTAAAAAACCATTATTTTGTTGTATACTTAAAATAGGTGGTAGTATGAATATAGAATTAGAAGATGTACAAGAAAAAATAGATATTGAAATTGAAAATACAAACAAAGATTCATTAACTTTAAAAAAAGACATTGATCCATTTGATGAATATGAGTGTGATGAAGATGGATAGAATTGAACTATTTTTAACAAAACTATATGATTTTTGTATAAGAAATAATAGAATTATTACTCCAAATGAATTATATAGTTATATAAATAGAGTTGATGAATTTAATAAATATGATGAAACGTTATTTTATGATATATGTGATTACCCTGAAATATATTTGCAAAGCTATGAAGAAAAAAAACTATTAAAGGGTTTAAAAAATGATTTATACTATTACTTTAGTAATGAACTTAGTTATAAAAGAATTGAAGTAGGTTATAGTGATACTGTCAAAATTGGTATGCGTGATGTTATAAAATTATATATACCATTACAAGGTAATGATTTAGTTAATGCATCAAAAGTAATTTTTAAAGTATTATTTAATGAAAAGATACCTTTTATTGCTAAAATATCTAAAAAGAAGAGATTAGATGGATTTATAATAAGATTATTTAGTAAGGATGCAGCTAATAAAGTAATTAATGAATGTAAAAATTTTGATAATTTTTTAGATTTAAATCCATTTATTCCAACTATTAATAAAATAGGAATTGCTCGTGATACATATGGTATAAGTTATCAGTTTCATTTATGCAAGATTTTATCTAATTATTGTTTAAAATGTATGAATAATATTAATAATGAGATATTTACTGTTAATGATTTTAAAAACTATTTAAATTCTTTATATAGTAATAATTTAACTAATAAAGAAAATTTTATGAATAATGTTGTTATTGATGGAATTAATTCAATTTTAAATAATACTAATATTTTAGATACATTTAGTGATTCTTATGATATTAAATATGAACCTATAAATTATGAATATGACGAAGTGAATAATTCATATTCATATGATGGCTTATATGTAAAAATGGATAACAATTTAAATTTATTTATTGATTTACAAGTAAATAGATTTTTAAAAATACTACATGAACTTAAAACTAATAACAATAAACAATATATTTTAAATGAAAAAATAGTCGCATATGTTTCTAATTTAATTGATAAAGAAAATGATGCATATGAAAATGTTAAAATTACTCATAAAATAAAAAATGAAGAAATAAAAAAATTAATACCATATTTTTATGCATACTTTGGAATAAATAAAAGGAAATTTGATTCTTATAAGGCACTTGATATTATTCAAAAATTTAAATAAAAAAAAGAACTGTCCCCCTGAGAACAGTTCATAAAAGAATAAAAAGGGGTTGGCTAGTGTGATACTAGCTTCCAATTCGCCTAATTTCGAATTGGTGCTTTCTATATTAATCGATAATGCTTGATTTGTCAAGCATTTTTTATTTTTTTTATTAAAAATAATTGACTTACAAACATAAGTTTGCTATATTGTATTTGTCATAGTAAAGAAAGGATTAATATGGAAATAAAAAATGTTAAAGGTGTAGGGCCTAAATTATTAAATTGTTTATCAAAATTAAATATTAATACAAGTTTAGATTTAATTAATTTTTATCCATTTAGATATGAAGTATTAGAACGTAGTTTAAATTTAGTTCATGATGAAAAAGTAGTAATAGATGGAATTGTAGATAATTACGCAACTGTGGTATTTTTAAAAAATAGAAAAGATAGAATGAAATTTATAATTAATTCAGGTAGTAATTTAATTAATGTTTGTATATTTAACAGGGGTTATTTAAAAACTAGATTAATACCTAATACTAAAGTAATTGTTATAGGCAAATATGATAAAAAACATAATTTAATTATTGCTTCTGATATTAGATTTGGACTTCTTCCTGATAGTCCACTTATTGAACCAATTTACCATACAGTAAGTGGAATCACAAGTAAAAAAATATGTGATTTAGTAAATAAGGTAATTGATGAAAAATTTAATATAATAGATTATGTTCCAGATGAATTTAGTGAAAAATATAAATTTCTAAATAAATATGATAGTATTAAACAAGTACATAATCCAAGCAATTTAAATGTATTAAAAAAATCATTAGATAGATTAAAATACGAAGAATTCTTCTTGTTTATGATTAAAATGAAGTACTTAAAAAATAATTCTAATACACTTGGTATTGAAAAAAATATTGATATAACAAAAGTAAAAGAATTTATAAATAGTCTTAAATTTAAATTAACTACTGATCAATTAAATGCGATAAAAGATATATATAATGATTTTTCATCTAATAATCAAATGAATAGATTATTACAAGGTGATGTTGGAAGTGGTAAATCAATAGTTTCTTTTGTAGCGCTTTATATGAACTATTTAAGTGGTTATCAAGGTTGTTTAATGGCGCCTACAGAAATACTAATTGAACAACATTATAATGAATTAAAAAGTTTATTTAAAGATATTAGAATATGTCTTTTAACTGGTAGTTTAAAAACTAAGGAAAGAAAAGATATTTTAGAAAAAATCAAGAATAATGATTATGACATTATTTTAGGAACACATGCATTATTTTCAAACGATGTAGAGTATTCTAATTTAGGATTAGTTATAACAGATGAACAACATAGATTTGGTGTTAAACAAAGATCTAATTTGAAAAATAAAGGATTGACACCAGATATTCTTTACATGAGTGCAACACCTATTCCAAGAACTTATGCATTAACAATTTATGGTGATATGGATGTTAGTAATATCAAAGTGATGCCAAATGGTAGAAAAGAAATAATAACTGAGGTTATTGAAGAAGATAATATTAAAGAAGTACTTAAAAAAATGTATGGAGAACTTAAAAATGGTCATCAAATATATATTGTATCACCTTTAATTGAAGAAAGTGAAAATAGTAATTTAAAAGATATTGAATTATTATCTAAGAATATGGAAAAAGCATTTGGTAGTATTTATAAAATTGGCTCGTTGCATGGAAAAATGAAACCTGATAAGAAAAATGAAATAATGGCTAAATTTAATGAAGGTAAAATAGATATATTAGTATCAACTACTGTAATTGA
>Ga0310691_10000646_pt1 | contig 61667 bp, 39 predicted proteins | sample 176DNAGHGlowgp2_FD_203887 | JGI IMG/M metagenome (GOLD analysis project Ga0310691, IMG submission 203887) | Sheep rumen microbial communities from Palmerston North, Manawatu-Wanganui, New Zealand - 1766 DNA GHGlow gp2 (v2) (version 2) | ecosystem: Host-associated > Mammals > Digestive system >... | reverse complement strand
TCCATCACCGGAATACCCACTATAGCCTGTCACGGTTAATTCGGCCATTGTATACGTCACGTTGCCGCCATCATCTATCACAAAACCACCTTGCCATAGACCTGCATCTGCAAGTTCCTCAAATTCTGCCATTGTATAGGGATTGCTTATTGTCCCTTTTGCACCTGTTCCCATAATACGTGTATTTAATAAGTTAATAATTATATCGATTTACAATTAGGATCCCCTGTTTGATAATGTTGGAGACCTCGTAATATATTAGTTTTCTTGCACCGTTTCTTGCCTTTTCAGAATTTAAAGTAAAGCCATTCATGATTTCTGCCTCCAACTCACGATAAGGTATGGGAGCCTTATTCAGAAATGTGATAATCTTTTGCTGCAAGTCAACTATAGGTACCTCCTTTATGCCATCGTGAAGTAAAGTGGGGAAGATACATACCCCCTCAAGAGGAAATTCCTTTTCGCACAAAAGGCGTTGTTTCATCAGTTCTGATGCCTTTGGGTGCCAATCATTTGGTATCTTATAAACAAAGAGATAAGGATGAACATTTATGATAAAATCCTCCCTCTCCTCTGGAGAAGCTATACAGAAATCATAGGAACCTAATAAAGTCCTGTCAGTTTCAATAATTACATCATTACTTAAAGAGTCCCATTCAGATGCTTTGGTTTCGCGTATATCCTCGAATTGTGCAATGCTTCGTTCTACACTTTTGTATTTCTGGTTAGAATAACCGGGCTTACCAAGTCTTCTGTGAATGTCCTGGAAAAGATTGATAATTCTTGTGAAGTATTCCGGATACAATCTGAATACAGTTTTTTCCAATTGTTCATAGTTGAATGGTGATCTTTTATGGCCTCCCAAGACATGGAACAACTTTTTATTCTCATAGTTTCCGAAGTCACAAAACTCACGTGACAAATATCCTTTGTCTTCTACAGGCTTACCATATACACTTGCCACTTTCATTCCTTTGATGTCAGCCATAGTTGCCATCACAATCTGTTCGAAGAAAATATTACAATTCACCCGGGAACATTGTCTTGAATAGTCGTTCATGCTGTTGGTATGCAAGAAGTCCTCCACTTCCTGACAATAATGTCTGATAAAATCAAGGTCACTACCTCCGAAAAATCCCATATTATAGGATGCCAAAGATTGTTCTGCCAACCCTTTTCTTATATATTCAGGAAGGATGATTTCGGGATGACTAAGTAGCCGATCCATCATTTGCTTATAATATATAGTCCCGATCTCTCTGTTCTGTGCTATTAACGGAGCATTTGCGATGTCCTCTGGTATTGGCTTCGGAAGATAGACATCCCCGTCCACATGAATAAAGGGTTTTGTCTGCATGCTGTAGGTTTTAATCTTAGCATACGCCCAATGTTGTGGAAGGCAGAGATTCTTGTCATAGACCACATTAACTTCTGTATAAGGCAAGTGCAGCTTGTTGATGAGCACATCGTACCCTTCCTGGTCGGTATAGAGAGCCACCTCATCATAATGCTCCCTCAAGCTCAGGCAACTCAAAGCCCAGGACATCAGGTTATATTCAGGATGTGTCCAACCGAAGGAATACTTCAGGGGGTCTCTCCCTGCCGTCCAGAAAGTTTGTACTATGCGCATAATCTTATTCTTTTTAAGTCAATTTTTCTCGAATTCACCGTAATAAACAGTGCTGTGCTTACAGTTCAATTTCTGTTACGAAAGTGAACTGACCTCGCTGAATCTGAAGTTGGTAGGTACCTTGAAGTGTGTCTGGAAGAACAATCTCGTAAGTATCCTCCGTAATCTGGCAGGTATATACCTCTTCTTCTTCCCCGTCCAAAATCACAAGGTCTGCTTCGTCACAGCCACCTAATATATATAAGGTGCTGCCATCCTGAGCAACAACCGGTGGTGCTACAGGACCTCTGGGACGAGGGCTTCCACCATTATTCGCATTATCATCAGCTGGGTTGTATATTAAAATGGTAAAGGTCAAAGGATTCCCATTGGTGTTTTCTGCAAGGATGTTGCTTACTCTTGACATGCCAAAAAGGCAAATTAACATAATTGTCAGTCTCTTTTTCATAAATACATTAAATTAGAAAGTTATTGGATAATTTTCATTTCTCGGGGTCAAAATTGGAGAAATGAATATCCTTCAACAAAAATATTAATGCAAAAAAAGTGACAGAAAGTGACAGGAGACAATTAAAACGCAAAAAACAATGATTTCATCGGGATTTTTTGCATCTAAGAAAAAAGTGACAGAAAAGTGACAAACAGGAGGATTTACTTTATTTAATAGAGTAAAACCGTAGTTTCCTGTCAAAACCAGCTGCACTTCCAGGCTCGTTAAACACCTTTTGATTCAGCCGTAGGCGTGTCTTTGACGAATAACTGTGCTTCATACCCAATAGATTGTCTATCTGAGTGGGCTCGAAGCCGCATAAAATAAGTAAACAGAGGCGATATTCGTTTGTGCTGAGTTGAGTACCGTTCAGAAGCGCAGTTTGATCAGGCATGTATTTGCTGACACTTCTGGACAGTTCTTCCCAATCCTCCTCGCCAATGGGTGGCTCTTTAAGGCTGACAAGCGAAAGGCTAAAACGTTGTACAATCTTGGATTTTACAAGAGGGGGCACCGGATTCTCTTTTGGGGTATTATAAAGTTCACTGCGGAGGTATTCAATTTGCCCTTTTAACTTGAAGACTTGTTCTTCCTTACGCAGGAGGGCTTCTTCGGAAATCGTTTTTTGGGCACGCAAAGAATCCAACAGAAATTCTTCCTCCTTTAGCTTATCATTTACTCGGTTCAGTTCTTTAGACAATTTACGTGTACGTTCGTTTTTCTTCCAATAATGATAGCCAATTAGCATGATAGAACATATAAGTAATATTGCTGTTTTTTCATATAAGGAAGCCTTCTTGACATGCTCTCTGGAGATTTTCTGCTCAACACTGTAATCATATAGTGATGCCATCTGTAGTGTGGCATGTGATATGTCTTCATTGAACCTGCGTTCCTTCTCCTCGGAATAAAGGGCTGTGTATCTTATCACAGAATCGGACAGATGAAGTTGGGCATAAGTCTGTGATAAGCCTTGAAAGACAAGTAGGGCATTGTTGTTTAAATGGATATAGGGAAGAGCCTGACGGAAACAGTACTCTGCAGAATCTGGCTTCCCGATGCCTAAATAGTAATTTCCCATATAAGCTGGGAGTGCACCAGAGCCGCCATTCACCCTACGTGTATCATCGCGCAAATATGTGCACGTCATGTAAGAATCCAGGTATTGTTTTGCCTTGTGATACTCCTTTAGAGCAAGACAGGACTTGGCACAGAGGATATATGACTGTGCTGCCTCTTGATTATATCCATTCAAAAGAAAACTGTCATGTAGCTTATTTGTCTGAATTATACATTCTTCATATTCTCCGGCATTGAATAATGCATTACACTTCATTTCTTCGAAGATAAGTGCTGAGAGCGTATCGCCTGTCTGCCAGGCAAGTTGCTCTGCTATGGAGTCTTCGCGTTCCTGTCTGTCTGTCAGCCGCTGCAATTCGTAGATACCGGCCATCTGGGCGTGGACACGCATTAGAGTGGAAAGGTCACAATCTGCGGATAAGGTGTCTGCCGCCTCTACCGCCAGCCTGTATTCATCCAGGGCCTTCGGGGCGCTCTGCATATCGCGATAGGCACAGCCGAGCACATAATGGGCAAGCATCCGCTGATTGGATGAACCATGACGGTCATAATAGCTTACAACCTTCTTCATCACAGAATCTGTTGTGAATGCTATACCTGCCTTATTCATTGCCTTTCCGCGTATCAGTTCAAGGTACATACGATCGGAACGGCCTAAGGTGTTTACATCTATACGCCCTATTTGTATGAGGGCTGAGTCATATTGAGTATTGCAGAGGCTGTCAATAGTATCCAAATGACGATGCGTGGCATCCTCTTTGCAACTACATATGGAAAGAAGGATAACAGGTATTATTATTTTTGCGTAGTTCATGATAATAAATAATTGTATAATCGCTGCAAAGTTACGGAAAAACGAGAGAAGAGCGAAAGAAAAGTTATTTTTCTTTCCTGTTCCGAGTGCCAGTAACTTCGGCAAGAGCCAAAGTTACGGAAAGTTGAGAGCAGAACAAAAGAAATTTATTTGTTTTTTATGCCGAGACGGAGTAGGTTCGCCATCTTTGATGGCAAAATTACAACATTTCACCCAATCCCACAAGAAAAAAGGATAATGACAGCCTCACCCCTAGCCCGAACACCGTCGAGAGTGGGAACTCTCTCCCCTCTGTGGGGCCGCAGCCACATTTAGTGGCTACTCTAAAGACCCCATTCGCTCCGAGGAGAGGGGAACTGAAAAAAGATTATTAACAATTTTCAGACTCCTGGGGTCAACACGTGCAGACTCCTGGGGTCAACACGTGCAGACTCCCGAGGCGGAAATTATTGATTATTCGCCAAAACAGGTAACATATACCCTGATTGATGCTGAGAGCCGATGGTTATCGGGCTCGTTAATGGGCACATATTATTCACCATATACCCTAACATATACCGTTTTCTAATCCCGATAGCCATCGGGGCTTATAACCATTCAGGGGTATATGTTAGGTTAATTTTGGTTTCTGTTCTCCTATGCCCTAACGGGCAAGAGATCTTGTGAATAATCTGGAGCAATTTAGTTGAAAAGTGGAAGATTAAAGAAAACCGCCAAAACCCTTCTGCTCAGGCTGCGACTCCGTCTCTGATGTCGTATCTGTGTTCTTTTCCTTGTAAGCCAGGCTTCCAGATAAAAGCACCCAGCCACACCATCAATCTCTTGTGAGATTTCAACCTAACCAGAAGAAAAAACCCGCCCTTCGGACTAAAACTAGTTGAGAGTTGAGAGTTGAGAGTTGAGAGTCAGCTCATAAGAGTTTAGAGTTTATAGTTTTTGAACATTGATGTCACGCAACGATTTTTTAGGCTGAAAGCCGGGGTTTTTTCTCTGTTGCTGTCTGTGCTTTGCGTGCAAAGCCATGATGGCGTCAGGGCTTGCGTGAAAGCGTGCTTTCAAACGCAAAGCCATGAAGGCAGCATGAGGGCCGTAGGCTACAGATAGCACCAGAGGGTTTTTGAGGTTTTTGTCTTTCGTAGCGAAGCGATTCGTCTTTCGTTGAATGATGTAAGGGTTAGATTATTCATAAGATTTCTTGCCCGTAAGGGCATAGGAGAATAAAAAATATAGGGTAACTGGAATTATCCTTACAAATTTAAAAATGGCTTAAAAGACAGACTTTTTACTGCATAACCAAGAAAAACTTACTGCTTAGTTAGGAAATTTTTGCCGCCTCGTGTGGGAGGAAAAATTGAGTGAAGAGTGAAGAATGAAGAGTGAAGAATCAAAATCCGGAATATTCTTTACATTTTCAAAAGCTTGCCAAAATACCCTCGATTGTGGGTATTAATAGTAGCAAGAGACCGCCTTAAACTTCCCTTGGGAGGGAGAATGAGAGAAAATGACACAAAAAAAAGTCTTTTTTATGTGTATGTGTTTATTTTTTTGTACCTTCGCACTTTGAAATAGGTATTTAATTGTGAAGGTAAGCATTATACAACACGACATTGTGTGGGGAAATCCCGCAGAAAACAGGCTCCGGTTGCAGCAGCAAATAGAGGCTCAGCCGGGGGCCGATTTGTATGTGCTTACGGAAATGTGGTCCACAGGCTTTGCAATAAATCCTGAAGGTGTGGCCGAACGCGATGAGGCTTCGCTCCAATGGATGAAAGATATGGCCGTACAACAACAGGCAGCCATAGCCGGAAGCCTTGCGATAGAGCAAGACGGCAGCTTCCATAACAGGCTGTACTTTGTGAAGCCGGACGGAGAGGTTGAGTACTACGATAAGCGCCACCTTTTCTCTTATGGTGGCGAGGATAAGTATTATTCTCCTGGAACGGAGCGTGTTGTAGTAGAATGGAAAGGAGTCCGTTTCCTGCTGACCGTATGCTATGATCTGCGATTCCCCGTATGGATGCGCTGGAGCGATGACTATGATGCCATTCTCTGTGTGGCGAACTGGCCAACCGTTCGCATAGATTCCTGGCAAACCCTGCTACGTGCAAGGGCCATAGAGAATCAGTGCTATGTGGTGGGGGTAAACCGTGTGGGGAAAGACCCCAATTGTGATTATTGTGGTTGTTCTGCTATCATTAATCCGTACGGACAGACGATAGCTGAATGCGAGAAGGATAAGGAATGTAGCATGGAAGCTGTCTTCGATATGGAAAAGCTTAATGCCTACAGGGCCAAATTTCCTGCATTAAAAGAGAAAGATAAATTTGAAATAATAGAATAAATGGAAAAGAAATTATTGCTTGGCGATGAAGCCGTAGCATTGGGAGCTCTTCATGCCGGACTCTCTGGCGTGTATGCTTATCCTGGTACTCCCTCTACGGAGATTACGGAATTCATACAGTTGCATCCATTGGCTAAGGAACGCAAGGTTCACAGCCGTTGGTGTACCAACGAGAAGACGGCTATGGAAGCCGCACTGGGTATGTCGTTTATGGGCAAGCGAGCGCTGGTGTGCATGAAGCACGTGGGTATGAACGTTTGTGCCGACCCGTTTGTAAACAGTGCTATGACGGGTGTTAACGGAGGTGTTGTGGTGTTAGTAGCCGATGACCCCTCTATGCACAGCAGTCAGGATGAGCAGGACAGCCGTTTCTACGGTAAGTTTGCTATGATTCCCACCTTCGAACCCTCGAACCAACAGGAGGCATACGATATGATGGAGGCAGCCTTCGACTATTCCGAGCAGCAGTGCCTGCCCGTGTTGATGCGTGTTACCACCCGTATGGCACATTCCCGTGCTGTGGTTCAGGTTAAGGAGGAGGCTCGCCCTGAGAACGAGATGAACTACAATGCCGTAGCTGCCAACTGGGTACTGCTGCCTGCCAACGCACGTCGCAGAAACGATAAGGTGACAGCTCAGCAAGCTCAATTGGAAGAGGATGCCGCCAACTCAAAGTTTAATATCGGACCCTCCCCTGTAGGGAAGGGAGAGAAATGTCCTTTGGGTATCATTGCTTCCGGTATTGCCTATAATTATGTGCAAGAAGCCCTTAACTCTCAACTCTCAACTCTCAACTCTCAACTTTTGAAGATATCCCAGTACCCCTTGCCTAAACGTCTGGTTCGCGACCTTTTGAACAACTGCGAGAAGGTAATGGTGGTAGAGGAAGGACAACCGTTCATCGAGGAGCAGGTTCGTGGCGTCTTCGAGAGTCAGAATATTCTGGGTCGTCTGACGGGCGAACTGCCCCGTACCGGCGAACTGACACCCGACTGCGTAGCCGCAGCGCTCAATGAAGAACTAGGAGTGAAGGATGAAGAATCGGGTATTAACTCTCAACTCTCAACTCTCAACTCTCAACTCGTGGTGGCCCGTCCACCACAATTATGCCAGGGTTGCGGTCACCGCGACGTCTATACAGCCCTCAATGAGGTACTGAAGGAATACGAGAATCCCCGTGTATTCGGTGATATCGGTTGCTATACGCTTGGTTTCCTGCCTCCCTACAGGGCCATCCACTCTTGTGTGGATATGGGAGCCAGCATCACAATGGCCAAGGGAGCTGCTGATGCAGGTCAGTGGCCTGCTGTTGCCATCATTGGCGATTCAACCTTTACCCATAGCGGTATGACAGGTCTTCTGGATGCTGTCAACGAGAAGGCTAACATTACCGTTATCATCTCGGATAACCTGACAACAGCCATGACGGGCGGTCAGGATTCTGCCGGAACCAACAAGTTCGAGGCTATCTGCCTGGGTCTTGGTGTAGAACCGGAGCACCTTCATGTGGTAGTTCCCCTGCCCAAGAATATGCCCGAGATTACCCGCATCATCCGCGAAGAGATTAATTACAAGGGTGTGTCTGTCATTATTCCCCAACGCGAATGTATCCAAACGTTTAAGAGGAAGGCTAAGGCAAAGAAGACCCCCTCTAACTCCCCCTTGTAGGAGGAGGATATAGAGTCTCTCCTCAGTAATGGGAAGTCGGTTAGCATCTTATAAGAGTTCTTCTCCCGACAGATACCTGAAGTTGCGGGAATATGCTCGTAGAAATCGAGAGAATGCAACTCTTGCGGAACAGTACCTCTGGGAGCATCTGCGGAGAAAAACTTTGGGCGTTGATTTTCTTAGACAACACATAATAGGCGATTATATCGTTGATTTCGTTTCCCGTCATGATGGTCTTGTAATAGAGGTTGATGGTGGATATCATTCCGAACCTCAACAACACGAGGATGATGTAAGAAGAGAAAACTATTTAGAAAGAATGGGGTACCATGTAATGCGTTTTTCAAACGAGGAAGTACTCTTTGATATTGATAATGTAATAAAACAAATAACTGCATATTTTGAAGAATATGAATAACAGCAATTTTACTCCCCGCCCTACAAGGGAGGGGCAGGGGGGAGGGTCCTCCTTCAAGTGTGATATCATCCTTTGTGGTGTGGGCGGACAAGGAATCCTCTCGATAGCCACCATCATTGGCGAAGCAGCCATGAATGAGAACCTTTATATCAAGCAGGCCGAGGTACACGGCATGAGTCAGCGAGGCGGTGACGTGCAGTCGAACCTGCGTATCAGCAGTGATCCCATAGCCAGCGATCTGATTCCCAAAGGCGGAGCAGACGTTATCATCTCTATGGAACCTATGGAAGCTCTGCGCTATCTGCCCTATCTGAACAAGGAGGGTTGGGTGATTACCTCCAGCGCTCCCTTTGTAAACATTCCTAATTATCCCAATCTCGAGGATATCAAGACAGAACTGACTAAGCTGCCCCATGTGGTAGCCTTAGACATAGAGCAGATTGCCAAGGACAATCAGGTACCCCGCTCAGCTAATGTCATCCTGTTGGGAGCTGCACAGAAAGCCATTGGTATAGAGTACGAAAAGCTGGAGGCAGCCATCCGTCGCGTCTTTGCCCGTAAGGGTGATGATGTGGTTGAAGCTAACATCAAGGCATTGGCTTTAGGAAGAGAGTGGTGATAGTTGACAGTTGATAGTTGACAGTTGAAAGTTGATAGTTATGAAAGAGACTCCAATAAAGAAGGAAATTGTTGACGGATTGATTGCCAAGATGGGCATTCAGGATTTTGCCAAGGCTACTATCCGCGAGGTGAAGCAGGTGGCTGCTATGGCCGAGAAAGAATCTGGTGTTGAGTTTATAAAGATGGAGATGGGTATTCCCGGTCTGCCCGCTGCCCAGGTGGGTGTGGATGCCCAAATCAAGGCGTTGCAAGACGGCATTGCCCATTCTTATCCCGATATTCAGGGCTATCCCGAGCTGAAGAAGCAGGCATCGCGCTTTGTGAAAGCTTTCATTGGCGTGGATATCGCTCCTGAGGGCTGTGTGCCTGTGACGGGCAGTATGCAGGGAACATTCGCTTCGTTCCTGACTTGTTCTCAGGCAGACAAGAAGAAGGATACGGTGTTGTTCATCGATCCGGGCTTCCCTGTTCAGAAGATGCAGTTGCAGGTACAGGGTGTGAAATACGAGACGTTCGATGTGTATGATTTCCGTGGCGATAAGCTGCGTGCCAAGTTGGAGAGCTACTTGAAGAAGGGAAACATCTGTGCCATTGTCTATTCGAATCCCAATAATCCTTCTTGGGTATGTCTGACCGAGCAGGAGTTGCAGATAATTGGCGAACTGGCTACGCAGTACGATACCATCATCATGGAGGACCTGGCTTACTTTGCTATGGACTTCCGTCAGGACCTGAGTGTTCCCTTCGAGCCTCCCTATCAGCCTACTGTAGCCCGCTATACCGATAATTATATGTTGCTTATCAGCGGCTCCAAGGCATTCAGCTATGCCGGCGAGCGTATAGGTGTGGTGTGCATCAGCGACAGGTTGTTCCACCGTCACTACGATGATCTGGCAGCCCGTTACGAGGGCCTTCCTTTTGGTCTGGTGTTCAGTACCCGTATGCTGTATGCGCTCAGTAGCGGTACCAGTCATTCGGCACAATATGCGTTGGCAGAAATGTTCCGTGCTGCCTGTGATGGCGAATACCGTTTCCGCGACGAAGTAAAGGTGTATGGCGAGCGAGCCAGAAAGTTGAAGGAGATCTTCTGCCGTCACGGTTTCTACGTTGTTTACGACAAAGACGGAGACCAGCCTGTGGCCGACGGATTCTACTTTACCATCGGTTATCCGGGTATGACCAGCGGCAAACTGGCGCGAGAACTTATGTATTACGGTGTCTCAGCCATTTGTCTTATTACTACAGGTTCGCATCAGGAAGGATTGCGCGTCTGCACCTCGTTCATCGAAGATCATCAGTATGCGCAATTAGAAGAAAGAATGACAGTATTTGAAGAAAACAATTAAGGGCCCCTCTCCCCCAGGGGAGGGCTCTTTTTAATCATTAACTAATAACAACAAAAAAACAATGAAACAAAAAAAGTTTTTCGTGAAAGCTACGCTGGCTGTTGCTTTAGCTATCTTCAGCAGCACGGCGGCAATGGGACAAGAAACAGCAAAGGGTGACTCCGCCAAGACTTCTATCCTGGATAAGAAATGGGTGAGGGAGCTCACCAGTCGTATTCAACTGCACGGCTATGCCCAAGGTGGTTATAACTACACCCACCAGAACGGTACCAACACCAACACCTTTGAACTGAAACGTGTTCTCTTCTGGGCAAATGCCCAAATCACCGACCGATGGTCGTTCCTCTTCATGCATGATTTCTCGAGTGTCGTGCAAGAATTCTATACAGACTTTCGCATTACCAAGAACAAGGCCCTTACCGTCCGTGTCGGCCAGTTCAAGAATGGTCTGTCACTCGAGAACCCCCTTTCTCCCACTTCTATGGAAGCCATTGATGTCTATTCCGAAGGCGTTACCTACCTGACAGGTTGCGGTAGCGACCCCCTGATGGGCGTTCAGTATGGCCGTGACCTGGGTCTCTCTCTGTACGGAGAAACCAACAACGGCAAACTGCGCTACGAGTTGGAGGTGATGAACGGACAGGGTATCAACAAGAAGGACGGTAACAACTTCAAGGATTTTATTCTTCGTCTGGAATATAGACCCATAGTGGGCCTGAATCTGGTGGCAACCGGACAGATAGGACGAGGACACAATATCCTTACCGACGGTAAGACTTCGGTTTATAATCCGACTATCCAGAACGGAGAAGACTACAAGCGTAACCGTTGGACTTTAGGTTTTGACTATAAAAGCAAGGCGTTTAATGCTCACGGTGAGTATCTGGAAGGCTACGACGGCGACGTAACCAGTCGAGGCGGTTATCTGACAGGTGCTGTGCCCTTAGGTACTCCGAAGGTTGAGTTTGTGGGCAGCTACGACTTCTTCAACTATAATACAACCTTGGGAATGGACCAGCACAAGGCTATTGCCGGACTTCAGTATTGGTTCTACAAGAAATGCCGTGTTCAGGTGCAATATGTTTACAAGAGCGCCTACGTGGCCAACAACACATTCATCAAGGACGACTCTCACGCTATCATGTGTCAGTTGCAAGTCCGCTTTAATTAAGCCCCCTCCCCCCCCCCTCTAAGGGGAGAGGGGTTACCCGTTAGAGTTATTTCACAGATTAAATAAATTAAAAACTACCCCATATACTCTCAAACACAATTTATTCTCCCCCTACAAGGGGGAGCAGAGAGGGGGTCCTTATTATTATGATAATAAAAGTTCTTTTAACAATAGTGTTCTTGGCCATCATGATAGGTGTTGGCCTTTATAGTCGTAAACAGGCAAGTAGTGTAGAAGGCTTTGTGTTGGGTGGCCGTTCTGTAGGCCCTTGGTTGTCAGCTTTTGCCTTTGGCACCAGTTATTTCTCTGCCGTAGTTTTTGTGGGCTACGCAGGACAGTTCGGATGGAGGTACGGTCTATCGTCTGCTTGGATAGGTATTGGCAATGCCATTATCGGTTCCCTCTTGGCCTGGATCATACTGGGAAAACGTACGAAACTGATGACCCAGCATATAGAGAGTTGTACGATGCCAGACTTCTTCGGTACACGTTTCTCCGACCAGAAGTTGCGCGTTGTGGCTTCTGTTATTGCTTTTGTATTCCTGATTCCTTATACAGCAGGTGTTTACAGCGGCATCTCCAGGCTTTTCGAGATGGGCTTTAATATCCCCTACGAATATTGTGTTGTTATCATGTCGGCCCTCACCGCTGTTTACGTTATCCTGGGCGGTTATAAGGCTACAGCCATGAACGACTTTATTCAGGGAATTATCATGCTTTTTGGTATTGTAGCTGTTATTTTCGCTGTGCTCTCTGCACAGGGAGGATTGTCAGAGGCTGTCAGCAAGTTGGCGCTGCTCCCTGCCGATGGTGCTACGGAACCTGGCAGCGGTATGTTTGCCACTTGGTTCGGGCCCGACCCATGGGGTTTGGTGGGTGTAATAGTCCTGACGTCTCTCGGTACGATGGGACTGCCCCAGATGGTAGGCAAGTTCTATAGTATTACCGACGAGAGTGCCATAAAGCGTGGTACCATCATCAGTACAATCTTTGCCTTCATCGTGGCTGGCGGTTGCTACTTCCTGGGTGGCTTCGGTCGCTTATACGACCCGGTAATAGGTGCTAACGGCAAGATTGCCTTCGATTCCATAGTGCCTGCAATGCTGGTGACATTGCCCGATGTACTTATCGCCCTCGTGGTGTTATTGGTACTCTCTGCTTCAATGTCCACGCTGGCTTCGCTGGTACTGACTTCCAGCTCTACCATGACCCTCGACCTTATCTATCGTGACAAGAAATCATTGCCCGGCGAGGTGGAGGAAGGTAGCATTGATGACCTCGTATCAGAAAAGATTGAGCGTCGTAAGGTTGTTGTCATGCGTGTGCTCATTGTGTTCTTTATCGTCATTTCTCTGATGATAGCCCTGAATCCTCCCACCTTTATCGCTCAGTTGATGGGAATCTCTTGGGGTGCACTGGCAGGTGCTTTCCTGGCACCCTTTATGCTGGGTCTTTACTGGCGTAGGACAACAACGGCCAGCGTGTGGGCTTGTTTCATCTGGGGTGTAGGTATCACGGTGGTGAACATGTTGTTAGGCAATCCTATCAGCCCCATCAACTGCGGAGCCATTGCTATGTTGGGCGGCTTCCCTGTTGTGCTGCTGGTTAGCCTCTTTACGCCCCAGTTGCCTAAGAGTGATGTTGACCGCATGTTCCAATGCTATGGGAAGTAGTTTAAGAGCTTAATGGTTTAAGAGTTTAAGAAGTTTAAGATATAAAATATTTGTCCGATAGCAGATTTTATTGTATTTTTGCATGGGACAAAAAAACTAAATTACAGAAACTCATGATTTGGAATCCTAATAAAGAGTGCATGAGCCGCGACGAGATGAGTGCGCTTCAAGGCAAACGCTTGCATAAGATTGTGGAATACGTTTATCACAACGTGCCCTTTTATCGCAATAAGTTGCAGGAGATGGATATTCGTCCCGATGATATTCAGACCATCGAGGATATCCGTAAACTTCCCTTCACCACGAAGAAAGACCTCAGGGACAACTATCCCTTTGGATTGCAGGCCGCTCCACAGAGCGAGATTATCCGTATTCATGCTTCCAGCGGCACGACAGGTAACCCTACTATCGTAGGATACACCCGTAAGGACATAGGTGTATGGAGCGAATGTATGGCCCGTTGTCTGACAGCCTATGGGGTTACTCGCGATGATATCTTTTCTGTTGCCTACGGATACGGCTTGTTTACAGGAGGTCTCGGAGCCCATTATGGAGTAGAGCATATCGGTGCTTCTGTTATTCCTGCAGGTACAGGTAATACGGAGAAACATCTGAAGCTTATCCGTGACTTGGGAATCACAGGTCTGGCCTGTACGCCTTCCTATGCGCTGTATCTGGCAGAGACAATGGACAAACTGGGTATTAGCAAGGAAGACCTGAAACTGCGTGTAGGAGCCTTTGGAGCTGAGCCCTGGACAGAAAATATGCGTCAGGAGATAGAGGCTCGCTTAGGCCTGAAGGGCTTTAACATCTATGGTCTCTCCGAAGTGATGGGGCCCAGCGTAAGTTATGAATGCCAGATGCAGAACGGCTCTCATATCTGCGAGGACCATTTCTATCCCGAAATTATCAATCCTGTAACTCTCGAGCCCCTGCCTGCAGGACAGACTGGCGAGCTGGTTTTCACTACTCTTACGAAAGAAGGTATGCCTGTACTGCGTTATCGTACCCGTGACCTTTGCAGCCTGATGCCCGGTACTTGCGATTGTGGTCGTACCGAGGTTCGTATGGGACGCATACAGGGACGTTCGGACGATATGCTTATCATTCGTGGTATCAATGTATTCCCGTCTCAGGTAGAAAGCGTGGTACTCAGTATGCCGGAGTTCGCTCCTCACTATCTGCTGGTTGTAGATCGCGTAAACAACCTCGATACCCTGCAGGTTCAGGTGGAACTGCGTCAGGAAGTATTCACCTCAACCTTCGATACTCCTGCAGCTGTTGATGAACTGGAGAAGCGTTTGGCATCCAAACTGAAGAGTGTGCTCAGCATCGCCGCTAAGGTTCAGCTGAAGGCTCCCGGAACCATCGAACGCAGTCAGGGCAAGAGTGCCCATGTAGTAGATAAGAGAAAATTGTAGGGGACCCTCCCCAACCCTCCCTTGTAGGGAGGAGGTTACCTTCAAGAATTCGTTATTTTTCACCATGAATATGAATACAAATAGTAAAGAACCGATTACTCCCCTCTCTACAAAGGAGGGGCAAGGGAGTGGGTCTGCCTACTTTAACCCGGAAATTGAAACCATGACGAGGGAGCAGATCGAAGCGCTCCAACTCGAAAGGTTGCAGGCGACGGTGCGTCACTGCATGAACAACGAGTTCTACCGTAAGAAGTTTGCTGAAGCCGGCATCACGCCCGACGATATCAAGACGTTGGCTGATGTTCGTAAGCTACCCTTTACCACCAAACAGGATTTGCGCGAAACCTATCCCTTTGGTATGTCCTGCGTGCCTATGAGGGATTGCGTCCGACTGCATTCCTCAAGTGGTACAACAGGTAATCCCACCGTCATCCTGCATACGAAAAAGGACCTTGATGAGTGGGCCAATCAGGTGGCCCGTAACCTCTGGATGGTGGGTCTTCGTCCTGATGATGTGTTCCAGAACTCAAGTGGTTATGGTATGTTCACAGGCGGTCTGGGTTTCCAGTATGGAGCCGAGAAGCTGGGTATGCTGACTGTGCCCGCAGCAGCCGGCAACTCATTGCGTCAGATCAAGTTTATCAAGGACTTCGGTACGACTGCCATTCATGCCGTTCCCAGTTATGTCACCCGCCTCTATGAGGTGATGAAGGAAGAAGGGGTGGATCCGCGTCGTGACACCAAACTGAAGGTGTTGGCCATCGGAGCAGAGCCTCACTCGGAAGAACAGCGCAAGCGTATCGAGGAGATGATGGGGGTAAAAGCCTATAACTCCTTTGGTATGAGCGAGATGTGCGGTCCAGGCGTAGGTTTCGAATGCCCCGAACAGAATGGTATGCACTTCTGGGAGGACTATTACATCGTGGAGATAGTCAATCCCGAAACGCTGGAACCTGTACCTGACGGCGAGATTGGCGAGTTGATACTTACAACTCTCTGTCGCGAGGCTATGCCTCTGTTGCGTTATCGTACGCGTGACCTTACCCGTGTGCTGGGTCGTACCTGTCCCTGTGGACGTAATCATGTGCGCATCGACCGTATGAAGGGACGTAGCGACGATATGATGGTACTGCGCGGCGTGAATATCTTCCCCATCCAGATAGAGAAGATCCTGATGCAGTTCAGCGAACTGGCCAGCAACTATCTCATTACGCTCACAACCGACGAAGAAAACGATAATATGACCGTGGAGGTAGAACTTGATCGGCCTACCGACGACTATAAGCAGCTGCAGGCACTCGAAAAGGAGATTCGTCGCCGGCTGAAAGATGAAATTCTGCTTACTCCTATTGTCAAACTCGTTTCCAAAGGCTCGCTGCCAGTCAGCGAAGGCAAGGCTGTCCGTGTGGTGGATAAGCGAAAAGTTTACCAGTAAGGGCCCCTCTCCCCAGCCTTGCCCTCCCCCAAATGGGAGGGAGCGTTCGTCAATTAAAACAATAAAGAATAATAATAACACCGAGTGACGGATGACGGGATGGATTGCGGAAGCAAATTCTTCACTCTTCATTCTTCACTCTTAACTTTTAAAAGATATGACAATTCCTCAACTTTCCATTTTTATTGAGAACCGTTCAGGTACTCTCATCAAGGTGCTTGATGCCTTGAAGGAAGCAAAGATTCAGATTGTTGCCTCCACTATTGCAGATACTGCAGAGTATGGAATCTATCGTTTAATCTGTAGCGAGCCTATGCGTGCTTGCGACGAACTGAAGAAGGCGAATGTTGCTGTTGCCATCAGCGAGGTTTTCGCCATCGAGATTGACGACCAGCCCGGACGTGCAGCAGAAGCTGTCAAGCTTTTCAGCGAGGCAGGCATCAGTATTACCTATATGTATTCGTTCCTGTTACGCGGCAAGGGCGTTCTCATCTTCCGTACAGATGACGGAGAAAAAGCTGCTAAGGTCATTAAGGACAACAACCTTAAGAGTATCGACAAGACTGCTCTCGCTCAGTGGGCATAATTAACAGATCTCGTGCAGAAGAAAGTAAGAAAGAAAAAACGCAGACTTAAGAAGAGTGTCAAGCGTGGCTGTCTGGGGATAATTATCTTCCTGCTGCTGCTGGCACTCTTCTTGCTTTTCAGGTGTACTCCAGCTAAGGATTTCCTGTTTGGCCGTGGTGGACAGGACGAGGAAGAAATAGTGGAGCCGGATAGTGTGGATATGGTAATTGCTGATGATGTGGAACGCCTTATCCATCGCTCTCTGCTTATTGATACCACTATGCTGGCGGTAGATATATTCGACCTGACCCGTAATTGTTATGTCTATGAGTATCATAGCCACCGTAGAATGATACCGGCTTCTTGTATGAAACTGCTTACAGGTATCCGGGCACTGAAACAACTCGGCACAGACCATCAGTACAATAGCTACGAATATGTTTTGGGCACGGTGAAGCGGGATACGCTGTATGGTGATTTGCTTCTGCAGATGGACGACGATCCTACTTTACTTTCCTTTGATGAGTTTTCCCAAGCTGTAAAATATCGGGGTATCAGCCATATAAAGGGGAAAGTCATCTTCGATCTCCTGCGGACAGACACTTTACGGCCACACCATACCGCCCAGCCTTACGACATTACTTATAAGCAGGTTCCCTTGTTGATGAAAGGTGCGCCACGTGTAAGAAGTGAATTCCTGGCATCTCTCAGGGCTGCCGGCGTTACGTACGAGCGTGATACACTCCTTTTTAATCTACCGCTGACGGCTGATGCAGAGTTAATCCATCAGTACCAAACGCCTTTGCGGGAGGTTTTGAAACCTATGCTTATCAACAGTAGTAACGTGAAGGCTGAGTGTGTCTTCTACCATAACAATCATGCACAGGACCGATTGGCAGACCCTGATACTTGTCTGCAAATGTCGCCTCTCAACTATATCCAGTCAGAGAATATCTACGATAGATTGGCCAGTTTTGTGGTAAATGACGGTAGCGGTCTTTCACCCGAGAACAGACTGACGGCTGATTTCCTGGTACAGTTGATGGTGTATGCTTACAGGCAACCCGGGATAAAAGATGTTCTTATTGATGAGGCTTTGGCTACACCGGCTCATCCTGTACGGCATGGCTCATTGTTAGGCCGTATGTCAGCTCCTTGCTTCAGAGACCGTATCTTCTGCAAGACAGGTACTTTGGTTTCTTATGCTTCTTCATCGCTTACCGGCTATGCACATCACCAAAACGGAAGGTGGTTTGCCTTCAGCATTATCAACAACAATTCACCCGTTTACGATGCCAGAGAGTTTCAGGATGCCGTTTGCCGTGTCTTGGTAGAATGACAATCCTCACAATCACACTTACAGCTGCATCCTTCACATCCTGAACAATGTGGTTTCTTCAGATACTGACGTAGCGCAAAGGCTGCTACTATCACTATCACCGTTAGAAGGATTATACTCTGTATATTCATTTATAAGTTTACAGTTTACGGTTTACAGTTTACCGTTGAGCGGTTATCGGTTATCGAAACTCTCAATGTTCAACAAACTTCTCCTCCTCCTCGGGGGAGGTTGGGAGGGGGCTTTTTACACTATCAAGTGTACCAAGAATGCCACTATCCATGCTATCACGCATTGTCCTGTCATAATCAGCAAGGCCCATTTCCCGCCTAATTCCCTGCGGATGGTTGCTATGGCTGCAACACAAGGCGTATAGAGCAGACAGAACACCAACAGCGTGAAGGCTGTTCCTGTCGAGAGCACTTCTGTAATACTTGCGCCGGCAAATAGGGTGCTGAGGGTGCTGACAACCACTTCCTTGGCCAAGAAGCCGCTGATAAGAGAGGTTACTATGCGCCAGTCGCCGCATCCCAACGGACTAAATAGGGGAGCAACAATGTTTGCCATTTGTGCCAACATACTTTCTGACTCCATTCCAGGCTGCACCATCTGCAGGTGAAAGTCGAAGGTCTGCAGGAACCAGATGACGATGCTGGCCAGGAAAATGATGGTAAAGGCTCGCTGTAGGAAATCCTTGGCTTTCTCCCAAAGCAACCGGACCACATTCGTAGGTACAGGCATCCGGTAGTTGGGGAGTTCCATAACGAAGGGAACAGCCTCGCCTCTGAATAGTGTTCGTTTAAGAATCAGTGCCACAATAATACCCGTAAGGATACCTATTATATATAAACCTGCCATTACCCATCCTGCATGCTGGGGGAAGAAGGCTGCAGCAAAGAAGGCATAAATGGGAATCTTGGCCGTACAACTCATAAAGGGAGTAAGCATAATGGTCAGTCGGCGGTCTCGTTCGCTGGGAAGGGTACGGCTGGCCATCACACTGGGGACAGAGCACCCGAAACCTATCAGCAAAGGAACGATGCTTCGTCCCGAAAGGCCCAACTTACGCAGCAGTTTATCCATCACAAAGGCTATACGTGCCATATAACCGCTGTCTTCTAACATACTCAGGCAGAAGAAAAGTATGATGATAAGCGGAAGGAATACCAATACGGTTCCTACACCGCTATAGATGCCGTCTATGATGAGCGAATGTATGGGGGGCGCAATATTCCATGCAGTAAGCGTCTGGTCGGAAAGTTCTGTAAACTTTTCAATTCCTTCTTCAAAAAGTTCCTGCATCCATGCTCCTACACTGCTGAAGGTGAGATAGAATACCAGCGCCATTATGGCCAGGAATGCAGGAATAGCGGTGAAACGACCGGTAAGAATACGGTCAATACGACGACTCCGTTTCTGCTCCTTGCTTTCATGCGGACGCAGAACCGTCTGACTGCACACTTGATCGATAAAGCTGAAACGCATATCTGCCATTGCGGCACAACGGTCCAGACCTCTTTCTTCCTCCATCTGCTGCAGAATATGCTCGATGGTTTCCTGCTCGTTCTGCGTAAGTCCCAGCGTCTTGATAATCAGCGGGTCGTTCTCTATGAGCTTGCCGGCAGCAAAGCGGAGGGGAACACCTGCCTTCAGGGCATGATCCTCTATGAAATGCATGATGGCATGCAGGCAACGGTGAACGGCTCCTCCGTGATCATCGGGACTACAGAAGTCCTGCCGCCCCGGGCCTTCCTGATAACGGGCTACATGAATGACGTGCTTTACCACCTCATCGACACCCTCGTTCTTCATGGCGCTGATAGGGATGACGGGAATACCCAACAGACGTTCCATCTTGTTGATTCGGACGGTTCCACCGTTGTTTTTCATCTCGTCCATCATGTTCAACGCCAGTACCATAGGGATGTTCAGTTCCATCAACTGCATGGTAAGGTAAAGACTGCGTTCTATGCACGTCGTGTCTATGATGTTAATGATGCCGCTGGGATGGTTGTCCAGGATAAACTGGCGGCTCACCACCTCTTCGTTGGTATAGGGACTAAGGCTGTAAATGCCGGGCAGGTCTGTAACCTGTGTGTTAGGATACCCCTTTATCACACCATCCTTGCGGTCAACAGTTACGCCGGGGAAGTTACCTACATGCTGGCGACTACCCGTCAGTTGGTTGAAAAGTGTTGTCTTTCCGCAGTTCTGGTTCCCCACAAGGGCAAAGGTCAGTTTGCCCGACTGGGCAGAGGGCCCGTGAGGTTGGGAAGTATCGTGATAACGGGGACCGTCCTCACCCAAACCAGGGTGCTCAACGGGCATCTCCCATTTATATTCTTGAGTAGCAGAGTCATCTGCAGCCCTCCCCTTTGGGGGAGCGGGGAGAGGGGCCTCTACCTCTATCTTTCCGGCATCAGCCAGGCGAAGTGTCAGCTCATAGCCGTGAATACGCAACTCCATAGGGTCGCCCATAGGCGCAAACTTCTGCAGCATTACCTCAGCACCGGGTATTACTCCCATGTCCAGAAAATGCTGTCGCAGAGCACCTGTTCCACCCACTTGGGTGACAACGGCTTTTTGTCCTATTTTTAAATCACGAAGCGTCATAGTATCCGAATCGATTCACTTTTCCGAGTGCAAAGTTACACTTTTTTCTGATAAAGATGAAACTATCCCATCGCAGTTTTTTATCACGCCTGTATAAAGATACCCACTATTAGGTATCGGAATACAGAGAAAGGAATCCTGGAACCTGGATCCTGAAACCTGAAACGAAAACAAGTCAGGAGTATCTCATGGTTACCTCTATGTTCTAGAACTTCCAAAAAAGATGAGCTACTGTGGTATTAATGTTTCGCCACTAACTCTGTTACTTGTAGATTAGGGTGTGCAGATTCTGGGGCGAAAAAACCTGTTGGGCTGTTTCCCAAAGTTGATTCGGGGTCAGTTCGTCCAATCTGTTGAACAGTTGCTGCATGGTTTGGGTGTTGCCGTAGTGCAGGTAACGCTTGGCCATAGCGATGGCTAAGCTCTCGTAGTTGTCGTACGAAACAGCTATCTGCCCCTTTAACTGTCTGCGTGCGGCATTAAGCCTGTGTTCCGACATTGGGGCTTCTACCAGTTTCTGCAGCTCGCGTTCCACCAGTCGAAGGCAGCGTTTCACATCACCTGGGTCACAGCCAAAGTAGGTGGTCCATACGCCAGAGTCGGTATAACAGGTGGCATTGCTTTCTACAGTATATACCAGGCCGTTGCGCTCTCGCAAGGAAAGATTGAGCAAGCTGCCCATACAAGGTCCGCCCAGCATATTGTTGAGCAGATACAGATGCAAGTGTCTGGGGTCGTTACCGCCAAAGCTGCGGCTGCCAATGACAACATGGGCCTGATGCGTATCTTTCTTGCGACTGATAATCTTCTCGTCCGTAGCTAAGGGTGCAGGTGAGGTGCGAGGCAGCGGCATAAGGGAATAGCTGGGATGAGACAAGTGACTGCCCGCAAGGGCTTTCTCTGCCAATCGTATCACCTTGTCGGGTTCTACATTCCCATACACAAAGAGTACCATCCGCTCTGGGCGGTACATGCGGCTATGGAAGGCGTGCATGTGTTCGCTGGTAAGTTCTCGCAGGGCTGATGCTTCACCTAATATGTTACGTCCCAACGGATGGCGGGTGAAGCAAATTTCCTCGAATTCATCGTAAATAAGTTCACTTGGCTGGTCGTTATAGCTCTCTATTTCGTCTATGACTACCTCCACTTCTTTATTCATCTCTTCCTGAAGGAAAGTGCTGTTCAGCGTGATATCCACCAAGAGGTCGATGGCCTTGGGCAGATGCTGCTTCAGGACGGAGCTGTAGAATACCGTTTCCTCTTTGCCTGTATAAGCGTTCAGGTCACCGCCAACGGATTCCAGACAGTTGATAATTTGTCGGGCAGAGCGTCGCTGTGTTCCTTTGAAGCTCATGTGCTCTACGAAATGAGCCATACCGCTCTCGAGTGCCTGCTCGTCTCGTGTGCCTGCATCAACGGCTATGCCGCAGTAAACCACCTGAGTAGGACTGGGAGCGCAGATGATGCGTAAACCGCACGCCAGCGTATGTGTTGTAAAGAAATTGTCTTTGCTTGTGGGCATAATGAATGTCTCTATTTAATACAAAAATATGGCAATTCTGCCAAATGGGCAAGGTTTTACGGTAAACTTTACCCTTATTTCAAGGAAAAGTAATATCTTTGTGCAAAAGAAGACTCATAAACTATGGCAAAAGAAGGGTTAACCCCCATGATGAAACAGTTCTACGACCTGAAGGCGAAGCATCCTGATGCTTTGCTTCTGTTCAGGTGCGGCGACTTTTACGAAACATACGCAGAAGACGCTGTGATAGCGTCCGAGATTCTGGGTATCACGCTTACCCGTCGGAATAACGGAAAGGAGAATATGCCCAGTACCGAAATGGCCGGTTTTCCCCATCATGCCTTAGATACCTATCTGCCCAAGTTGGTAAGAGCGGGTAAGCGCGTGGCTATCTGCGACCAGTTGGAAGACCCCAAACTGACCAAGACGCTGGTGAAGCGTGGTATTACCGAGCTTGTGACTCCTGGTGTAGCGATGAATGATACCGTTCTTAATTACAAGGAGAACAACTTCCTGGCAGCCGTCCATTTCGGGAAAGCCTCCTGTGGCCTTTCTTTTCTGGATATCAGTACAGGCGAATTCCTGGTTGCAGAAGGTACAATAGATTATGTAGATAAGCTTCTTGGCAATTTCTCACCCAAGGAGGTGCTGTACGAGCGTGGTAAGCAGGGAATGTTCGAAAGCTCGTTCGGTACCAAATATATTACTTTCCCTCTGGATGACTGGTGCTTTACTGAGAGTACGGCCAAGGAGAAATTGCATAAGCACTTCGAGGTAAAGAACCTGAAGGGTTTTGGAATAGACCATCTCCATAACGGTATTGTGGCAGCAGGTGTTATCCTGCAATACCTTATTATGACCCAGCACCTGCAGTTGAAGCATATCACCTCGCTCAGGAGAATCGAGGAAGAACGCTTTGTCCGCTTAGACAAGTTCACCATCCGTAACCTGGAGCTGATGAACGCGATGAACGAGGACGGCATCTCCCTTCTCGATGTGATTGATAAGACTATTACTCCTATGGGTGCCCGTATGCTGCGAAGATGGATGCTTTTCCCGTTGAAGGACACCAATAAGATAAGGGAGCGGCAGGATGTGGTAGATTACCTGTTCAGGGAACCTGACGTAAGGGAGCTGGTTTCCGACCATCTGCACAGAATAGGTGACTTGGAGCGTATCATCTCGAAGGTGAACGTGGGACGTGTTTCGCCTCGTGATGTGGTTCAACTGAAGATTGCCCTGCAGAGCATAGAACCCATAAAGGCTGTCTGCGAGCAGTCCGACGATGCTGTGCTGAAGCGCATAGGTGAACAGATGAACCTATGCACCAGCATTCGCGACCGCATAGCGCGTGAAATCCAACCTGATCCGCCATTGATGGTGAATAAGGGAAATGTGATAGCTGAGGGCGTAAATGACGAACTCGACGAGCTGCGCCGTATTGCATACCAGGGAAAAGATTACCTGCTGCACATCCAGCAGCGCGAGATAGAGGCAACGGGCATTCAAAGCCTGAAGATAGGATATAATAATGTGTTCGGTTATTATCTGGAGGTGAGAAACACCTATAAGGATATGGTACCTGCCGAGTGGATTCGCAAGCAGACGCTGACGCAGGCAGAGCGCTATATCACACAGGAACTGAAGGAGTACGAAGAGAAGATTATGGGTGCAGAGGACCGGATTCTTGCGTTGGAAACGCGACTTTTCAACGAGTTGGTGGTGGCTCTTTCCGAGTTTACTCCTTCTGTCCAAGTGGATGCCAGCCTGATTGCCCAACTCGACTGTCTGTTGTCTTTTGCCGTCAGCGCCCAGGAGAATCATTATATTCGTCCTGTTGTCGATGACTCAGATGTGATAGATATCCATCAAGGCAGGCATCCGGTAATAGAGAAGCAGTTGCCCATAGGAGAGCGCTATGTGGCCAACGATGTGTATATGGATACCGAGAAGCAGCAGATTATTATCATTACCGGTCCTAATATGGCTGGTAAGAGTGCATTGCTCAGGCAGACGGCCCTCATAACCCTAATGGCGCAGATCGGTAGCTTTGTACCGGCCGAGAGTGCCCGAATCGGATATGTGGACAAGATCTTTACCCGTGTGGGTGCCAGCGATAACATCTCTGTTGGCGAGAGTACCTTTATGGTGGAGATGAGCGAGGCTTCCAATATCCTGAATAATATATCTGAGAGAAGCCTGATTCTTTTCGATGAATTGGGACGTGGCACCAGTACCTATGACGGTATTTCCATCGCGTGGGCCATTGTGGAATATATTCACGAGAACAAGAAGGGTAAGGCCCGCACGCTCTTTGCTACACATTACCACGAACTGAACGAGATGGAGAAGAGCTTCCCTCGTATCAAGAACTATAATGTAAGTGTTCGCGAGGTGGACGGCAAGGTCATCTTCCTGCGTAAGTTGGAGCGTGGTGGCTCAGAGCACAGTTTCGGTATTCATGTGGCCAAGATTGCCGGTATGCCCAGTACTATTGTTAAGCGTGCCAATGTTATTCTGAAGCAGTTGGAGGAGAATATGGACCACGAGAACTTAGGAAAAGGTATTGCTGCCGGTCCTCAGTCGGATACGGGTGTGCAGATGAACTTCTTCCAACTCGACGATCCTGTTCTTACGCAGATAAGGGACGAGTTCCTCAATCTCGATATCAATAACCTGACACCCATAGAAGCCCTGAACAAGCTTAACGAAATAAAGAGGTTGGTGAAGGGGAAGTAGGGGTTAGTTTAGAGTTTATAGTTTAGAGTTGAGAGGCAGTTTAATTAGTTTAGAGTTTAATAGTCTTTAAGCCTCTCTACTGGCGGCTCGCTGCCTACAGTCTTTCACTCTTCACTCTTCATTCTTCACTCTTCACTCTTCACTCTTCACTTTATAATACGCCTCCCATTCCTTTTGCGCCTCCTGCCAGTCAACGGCTTCGCCGCTGGCGATGGCTTCTGCCTGGCGGGCTGCTTCATCCTTGGCTTTATCACGGGCACGTTTGGCTTTCATCGCTTCGATGGTGGCATCGTCCAGGATAAGAATACGTTCCTTGCGGATACATTCCTGCAGTTCGTCGTAGCCAAAAGCTTTTCCCTGCACGTTAAAGTCGGAGATGTTAAACTCGTAGTCCACACGCAGGGTGTGCCTGATCATCTTCTGCTGATAACGCGTTCCGGCATTCTTGAGCCTAAGCAGTTTACCTATCTTCTCGATTTCTTTCTGAGAGAACTTATTACGCCCCATAATGATTATACTGTTCTACTTTTGCGCAACGGAAACCACACTCTTGGCTGGCACCATAATCTGAGTGACGGATGCTTTTCTGCTGGTTCTGATACCTATTATATAATCATTGTTGCTATTATTGCTAAGCAGCAGAGAGTAGCTGTTGTCAGGGTTCCTGAATGTAGAATATAGCAGGCCTTCCTGGGGGGCAGAGATGCTGTTGGCAATTCTGTAAGCTCCCGTCTGTATCACCTTGGCAGCATGACAGATAAGATAATAGTGGCTGTTGTAGTATAAGGTCTTGTAGTCGTTCTGGTCGATATCTACGGCACCCATACAGGTGGTGCAGGAACCGGCAGCCTGCGTAAAGGGCCCGTAATTCAGGTCGAGCATAAAGTTCCAGACAATCGTAGCTCTTCCGTATCGGTTGATAAAGTGAAGAAGGAGGTTGTTGAAGTCGTTCACAAGATGTCTTCTCAGGTTGCGTCCGTCGTTCCACTTGCCAATGGATGTCTCTGTAAAGATCTGTTCCATATGGGGAGCTTTCTGCTGTATGTCGTCCATCTCGGTGTAGCTGCCTCCGTAATCGTGCCAGGCGCAGCCTTTCAGCAGGTCGTAACCGGGCATAGCTGAACTGAGTGCCTGGTAAACCTGAACGGGATAATCATCTTCTCCTGGTTTGTTGTCGTAGTTGTAGTTGTGGTCAAAGACGTAGATTTTGGTCTTGATACCTGCATTATGGAAGGCAGGAGCCAGATGCTTAATGAAGTCAGCTTCTTGCTTGGCACCAATATAGGTAGAAGCGCAGTTTCCTGCATTCAGCGGTTCGTTCTGGGGTGTTACGGCATAGATGTTAATGCCGTAGGTATTCATTATCTGGACGAATTTTACGAAGTACTGAGCGTATGCCTCGTAATATTTCGGGTTCAGCACACCGCCTGCGTAGAAGTCCCAGGGAGAAGCATCTGTAACACTCTTCTGCTTCATCCATCGGGGAGCCGTCCAGGGAGCTGCCATAATCTTTATTTTGGGATTGATGGCCAGCACCTCTTTCATGACGGGAATCACGTAGGAAATCTCGTCATCGTGCAGGGTAAAGTTCGCCAGCAGGTTGTCCTCCGGTCCTTTCTTCTCGCAATAAGTGTAGCATTCGCTCGAGAAGTCGGAGCAGGCAATGCTCATACGGACATAATTTACGCCGAATCCATCGGTAGGAGAGAACGTCTTTACCAGCAGGTCGTGTCTGTCTTGGGGTGTCATCTTCATCAGATTGTAACAGGCGGAGTAGGTGAGGGCAAAACCGAAGCCGTCCATCGTCTGGTACTTCTGTTTGGCATCCAGCGTGATGATGCTGTTGGCTGTTCCCAGAGCAGAGCCTATCTTAAATTGTTGCGTTTTCAGCAAGACCTGACTGTCGGCACGGGTTGTCATCACCTCAACAGTCTTTTTGGAGTAGGCGCTAAGCGTAGCGGTTAATGTCAGTAAGAGAATCAGTCGTTTCATTTTCATTAGGTATTAAGTTGATTGTTATTTTATTCGGCATAGCTGTGCATACCGCCCAATAGGAAGTTCACGCCAAAGTATGTCATCAGCAGACAGGCGAAAGCCAGCAGCGAGTAGATGCGGTAGTTTCGCATGCTGTTGAACCAGGGCAGGCTCTTGCTGTGCAAAGGAACGCTATAGACAAGTAATGTAATAAGCGCCCAACTCTCCTTGGGATCCCAGCTCCAATAGGTTCCCCAAGAGACATTTGCCCACACGGCTCCCAGAAAGATACCCGTTGCCAGCAGGAAGACAGCAGGTCTTAGCACTTCTCTTCTAAGGATGCTTACCACCAGCAGTATGTAGCTAAGCATGATGGTTCCCACATGAATAAAGAGGTAGGGTGAGCGTAATATGGGTACCAATGGACTTCTGCAGATGGCTATCACCATGTACGATGCCATTACTGTTCCGCCAACGGCTAATAGTAAAGTTGAAAGTTGAAAGTTGAAAGTTGAAAGTTGCGGATTCTTGGATAATTTTTCTTTTTTCTCTTTGGTTTCTGAATTTTGAATTTTGAATTTTGAATTTTGAATTTTCACAGATACCCAAATCATGCTGATGGCCAGAAGGAGGTAGCCGGCGTAGGTGATGGCGGTTCCCCAAGGGTCGTAGCTGATGGTAAAGACACTACCGCCTAAATCATCGTCGAAGGAGGTCTGATAGATACGGAAACCTTTAACCCGGCCTATGTTGTTCATAGAGATTGTGTTTTCTTCCTTGCCTTCCCTGGTAGCTATCAGCACATGACTTACGTAGTCGGCAGGTGTGATACCGTCAGCATCGTACAGAATCTGGAATTTCTTGAGGGCCAGATAAAAAGGCATTTGCTCTGTCAGCGTGTATAGTCCTTGCTCGTTCTTAACCCAATAGGTACGGCAGGTTTCTCCTTCCCGCAAGTGAACCATTCCCTTGTGACTGGTAAGATATGTGGCAAGGGCACCTAAGAGAATAACCAGAAAACTCAGGTGCAACAGCATTACGGACGGCTGCTTCCACATTTTCCTCTTGTACATCAGCCAGCAGCCAGCTATGGCTAACATAGCCCAAAGACAGACAAACCACCAGGCGCCATAGACATGCTGCAGGGCATAATGTGTGCCGTAGCGGTTCTCCAATACAGTTGCAACCGCTATGGCGATAACCAGAAAGATTACCAGAATAAGGGGCAGTTTAGAACTTACGGAAGCTTTCATGCTGATTCTCCTTGACAGCCATACATTCCATCTCCACAAGCCAGGTGGGACGACATACGGGAGCCAGTGTTATAACAGTGGGGATGTGGGGGAAACGGTCGGCAAAGAGATTCTTTACCACCTCGTAGTCGGCAGTATCACGCAGATAGACAATAATCTGCATCACGTCAGGGAAGTCTGCACCGCCTTCTTTCAGTAAGGCTTCCACATTTTCCCACATACGCCTGGTCTGCTGTACGATGTCGCCAACATGCACCACTTCGCCCTTGTTGTTGATGCTGGCCGTTCCAGAGATAAAGATGTGGTCTCTGTCGCCATACTCCACAACGGTTCCGCGTTCAAAGGTTACACCGTATTCATACGTTGGATTCAGGTGTGTAGGCGCATACAGATAGTGCTGCTGCCCGGGCTCTAAACCTGTTATGGCATAGGTTCCCAATTGTACCAATGCTTTTGTGTCTGCAGGGTTGCCGCCTATTCCTGTGCTGCTGACGTAATGTGTCTTCTCTGTCAGACCTTGTTGGACAAAGTTTTCCCTGCGTGCTTTTACCAGTCCGTGGTACTGTGTGTCCACATCGCGGACAAAGAACCAGGTGCGAATGCAGTTCTCAGCCAGTGTGGCATCGAACTTAGCCAGCAAAGCCTCGTATTCGGTCAGCAAAGTCGCTGTCTGCTGGGCGCTGTCGCCTTGGTTGTTACACATTCCCATCTTCCATAGGTGCTGATAGCCGTTGTGCTTAGCTACCACTATGCCCTCTTCCTCTTTCACCTCTACATCACTTTGCAGATACAGCCATGCCGCAATCTTGCTGCCGTCTAATGGCTGTTGCTGAATCAAGCTGATAGAGATGTTCTTTTCCTGGCGCATCAGCGGTTGCTGATTGGTGCTGTCAGACAGGAAATAGCGTTTCAGAATATATTTAGCGCCCCAAAATTCGGGCATTTCCGGCAGATGGTCTTCTGCCTCGTAAAGCCTGCGGAGTTGGTCGGCAAAAGGTTGCTGCTTGCCATCAACATGTAGCATCACATGCCATTCCGTAACGCTCTCTTTGGGCGTAAACGTAGCTACCTCTGCGGTTACTCCAAGCTCTTCAAATTTTATATTATTATAATTCATGGGTGCAAAGATACGATTAAGTAAGCGTAATACAAAATAAAATACTTTTTATTTTTTTATTCCCGAACGTGAGTATCTTCGAGACGGAGTCTCAGAACATTGAACATTTTTTCAATTCTCAATTTTCAATTTTCAATTCTCAATTCTCAATTCCCAACTCCCTAATCCATTCATCAATAAGCTGTCTGACTTCGTTCAGGTTTTCCCTAAACTGATTGCTCAGAATCTCTGTGTGGTTGACGTGCAGCAGGTTTTCACCCCCGTCAGCTGCTATCTGGTGCAGGAGTGATTCTTGGGCATTTCCGCTAACCACACGCATCATGCCTTCCTTTCTGGTGCTGGGAACATCTTTCAGGTTAGTGAGGGAATACCCTTCTGTAAGATTCAGGCTGGCAGCTCCGGCTCCGCCGTTTCCTCCGTGACACTGTATGCATGCCATATTGAAAAGTCCCAACTGCAAGGCACCAAACCTGCTTACATCTGTCAGTCCCAAGTCCATGTGAATGGTATCCTTTTGGTTGGCATAATCTTCCATATTCACACGGGCAAGGGTGATGATACGTTCACGCAGTCGGTTGGTAATAGCCAGTTCTACTGTGTTGATGTCATCTCCGATATTGGAGAGCACCATTTCTACTCGTGTTCCGTCGGGAGTGGTGTTAGGGACGGTGCGAACAACCTGGGCATAGTTGTCGCCTGTGGTGAATCCCGCCAATGAAACGGAATATTTGCTTTCCCACGAGTCGATGCCAGAAAGGACAGCCGTCAGCTTTACTGTGTATCCTTTATCTTCTGTCGATATTGTCTGCTCCTCAATATCTCCTGAATCACAGGCTGCGAGCAAGAGAGTGAAGAGTGAAAGCCCCCTCCAACTCCCCCAAAGGAGGAGAGAATAGTTATGAAATGAGAATTTTATCATCTGTCATTTTGCTTTTTGAATATTGCTTTCTAAATTATGAATTATCATTCGCGGTAGCGGCTCTCCCCTTTGGGGGAGCGGGGAGAGGGGCCTTAGAAACTGAATTGAAGTTGGACGGAAGCATGATGGGTTGCGATACCTAAGTCGTCATTGTCACGATCCAACTGTGTCTTGTGCCCGTACCTTCCGGTAAACTGGTACATGGCCGAGAGCTTCAGGTGTACCTTGGGAATGTAATAGTTACATACCACAGCGGGCATATTCAGTAAACCGTCCTTGGTGGTACCGTTACGATCCATGAAGTCGTAGCGCAAACCCAGTTGTACGGTAGGATGGACAAAATAGCCCACCTGAGCGTATGCCCCCCAGTAATTGAATGTCTCGTCAATCTTCTGACGTTTGGTAAAACCTACGTGCATCCAGTAGGCTTCAGCTCCCACATACCAGCGGTTCAGCAGCATAGAGAATTCTGCTCCCAGACGGGTATCGTTGGTACTTTCGCTTTCGCTCTCTACATTCAGGCCTCCGCTGATACCAAATAGCATGTGTCTTCCGTGCAACATTTTGGCATTACCTTGTGTGGCAGGCATCTGTCCCCAAGGCATAAAAGTGAGGCGTCCTGCATAGAGCAAGGCAGGAATGTGCCAGTCGTCCGAGAATGTTTTGGTGGCAGCGTTTACCGATGAACCGCTTCCGTTCCACAGACCCACTTCGTAGCCCATCAGCCAACTATCCGGTTTCTTGTTCAATCTGGCTACGCCATGAAATTCCACACCTAAATCAAATCCTGTTCCGATGATGGGATTGACAGCATTCAGGGTATGAGGCATGATAATGGATGTGGAGAGTGATGTCGGTAGAATGGGGAACAAGGTCTCTCCCAATGTGGTCAGATAGGCATGTGTGAAAGGTGTCTTAAACTTACCCACACGGAAACGTGCGGCAGGATTAATCCTTAAATCTACCCAGGCCTGCTGCAGGATGTCAGCTCCTTTGGCAGCAGCATTTACAGATAGGTTGTAATCCAGCCTGCCAAATGTCTTACCTGTAAAACCCAGGATGGCATACGGAATAGCAAAGCCTGAGTTGGCTACATTGTCCTGATTATAAGCCTTGTCCAATCCTTCGTCGTCGTAGTAGTTAAACTGTCCGCGTGTCTGTAGGAACAGATAAGGTTTAAAGACAAACTTACCATTCTTTGACTGAAGCGTAAAGCCTCGGTCGTCTGCAATGCCCAATACACCATTCTCCATATCTATGCTTGACGCATCCTGTGCACGAAGCAAGTGAAGAGTGAGGAGTGAAGAGTGAAGAATCAGTAATAATATTATTCGTTTCATCATGAGTTTACCATTTATCTTTTTAATTATGAATTATGAACTATGAACCAAAAATTAAAGGCTTTCCAAAAACTTGATGAGCGCGCTTCGGTCATCCTTGTGCATTTTCTTGAAGAGGTTCTTGGATGCCTCGCCTTCTCCGCCATGCCAGAGGATAGCCTCTTGCAGATTTCGAGCGCGTCCATCGTGTAGGAAATAGGTATGTGCGTTTACCTTTTCCTGCAGGCCAATACCCCACAGGGGGGTTGTCCGCCATTCGTTGCCACGGGCCAGACCGCTTACGTAATTGTCGTTCAGTCCGACGTCCATAATCTCCGAACCCATATCGTGCAACAGGAAGTCGCTGTAGGGGTGAATTGTCTGGTTGCCTAACCAGGGAAGTTCTGTTCCGTTCAGCAGCGTAGCACCTCGCGGCTTTGTATGCAGGGTAGTTACGTGGCACAAGTGACATTTGGCCTCGAAGAACATCTGCTCTCCTTTTTCTATCAGCTGGCGCTCCGAGATGCGATTACCCTTGTAACTGACCTGTGTCGTGGCACTTCCCAGACGACGGGCAGGAACACCCAATCCGTGCAAGTAGTAATCGACATCTTCCATATCCTCCGTCGAGATGTCCAGCTTGTCGTACAGTAGCCCCATCATAGATCCTTGTTGCATCTGGCTTTGTCCCTCGCAAATCTCTTCAGGATAGCGGCTGTTGGTAACACCCATATCGCTGGAAAAACCCAATTCAACGGTTAAATCGGCATGTTGAGCCTTATTGCCCGATAGGCCTAGACGTAACTTGCCTCGCTCTGTGATATAGTTGCATCGTCCGGATATCCCGTATTCCGGATAATTGGATCTTTGTGCCAATGCTTCTATCTCGTTGGGGTCAAGGGCCATCATCTGTCCCATACCTACGTGGCGGAGCGGTATTCTCACGGTGCAGAAGAGATCTTCGGGACGGATGGGCTCGTCTGTATCTCTGTAGGTAGGCTTATACCAGTCAGTAATGGTGTACTCGGGATATACCAGTTCGTAAGGTTCTCCATCAGGGAACTGGAAGTTCTGACTGTGCCAACGGCATTCCAACTTTCCTTCTGCCGTTACACCCATGATGCTTTGGTCATGAATAACTCGCCCATAATCCTGGAAGAATGCTCCGTTCTTGCGGGTCACATAGACCAGCATCGACGAGAATCCGTAAGCTCCGCTGCCATAGACAGGCGTCCCGTCCGGGTCCGTTCCGTTCTGTGTCCACAGGCCTGGTTTTGTTCTTCCTGCATTCCTATGACAGGAACCGCATGAATAACCGGCGTAGACGGGTCCTAATCCGGTACCCGAGTTCAGGGGGTTGTCGTAAAGGCGGTCGCCATGCGTGAAACGCTTCTCGTTGGCAGGAATACTGGCTACCCAGTCGGCATCTGTGTCGTAGGCATAGCTGGAGTTCTTAAAGACCGTAGAGGTGCCTGCAGAAAGCACAAAGCCTTCTGGCACCTCTATGTCTCGGATGTCATTCACCTCTAAACCATCATTCTCACAACCCCAAAGAGCTGTGAGAACAATGAATATAAATAACTTGATAATATTTTTCACTATCTTCTATAGCGTTTTACTTTTTAACGCTTTAATCGTTTAATGCTTTAACCTTTTAACTTTAATAGTTTCTTGCCTTACCGTCCTTGAACAGCAGGAACTCCAATGTGTGGAATCCGCGTACGTTCTGAACAGCTTCTATATCTTCGTTTTCTTCGTCGTAATCACCTTCCCATTTTATCAGTTCCTCGATTTTTCCGCTCTCCATAACACCTTTTATAGCATCTACATCCAAAGGCCATGAGTCCATATTGGGGTCGAGACCCAGGTCGGCAACAGGACCAAACAGGAAAGCCTCGCTGGTCTCCCAGGGTTCACGGGCCTCAATCCACAGGTCGGCTGCTTTCTTGAAGTTCGAAGAAGAAGGTTGGTTGCTGAGTGCAATGATAGACTGACGTAATGCTGCGGTCTTGGCAACCAAGTCTGCATAGGTGGGAAGTACCACCTGATCAACGTAAGTGCTTACAATTTCCTCCATTTCATCGTCATCTGCATGCTGACTGATAAAACTTGTCAGGTCTTTTTCCAGGACATTTACCAAAGCGGCACAAGCATCCTGAGCTACCAAGACACTGGGACTGCCAATATGACTGCGGAAAGGAGCAGCCATACCCTTGATGGAGTTATAGGCGGCTTCAATCTTACCCTTAACAGATGCGTACAATGTGGCATTTTGTGCTTTGGTGAAAGCTGCCAGTGAGTGAGTGGCTTCCTGGTTGTTGCGAGTACCGTTGAAAGCATTGCGGATACTGATGATATTGTTGGAATAGTCGTCGATAGAGTGCCAACTGTACCAAGACTCCACAGCATATACGGCTTCTGTGTATTTCTTGGCTTCCCAAAGGTCGCGAGGCTCACCGATCTTGGCGGTGCCGACCTCTCCGGCGATGTCTATACAACCGTCCACAATCTGTTGTACACAAGCGGCAGCACTCTGATACTCACCTCCAAAGCTCTTAAAGGTTTGTGCATAAGCCTCACCGTCGTTGTAGCTTACACTCCATGCATTGTTCAGGTCGCTCGCATCCTTTGTCAGCAAATTAGCTACGGCAGTAGCGTACTGCGTCCAGGTGCTGATGTTCTGAGATGTAACATCGATATTGTTTTCCTGAATGGTAACATCAGCTGTTCCCTCAGGAATGCCGGGCTTCACCTCCTCGTTATTGCTGTCGTTACTGCAGGCTGAGAACCCCAATCCCATTGCCATAAGGCTAATCAAAATTAGTTGTCTTTTCATTTCTTTGTATGTTTTAATTCATAATTTAGTTGTTTCTGTTCCTGTTCCCGTTCGCGTTCCCGTTTTAATTCCTAATCTTCCACTTGTTATCATTCAGGAACCATCCAACGAAGGCTACACCCAGGGCAAACTCGTTTTCAGACTTGTATTTCCCGTTTCCGATACGACGATTGGTGTAGTCAGCCTTTATCACCAGATAGGGCAGAGGGCGGTAGTTCAGACCGGCAACCCACATCTGGGTCTTCAGTCTGTCGTCAGCAGCTTTCAGGTTGTTGGCATCTACAATCACCTTCTCTTGTGGGTTGTAATATTCGTAGCGGACGAAGGGAACGAAATCAAGGTATTTCGGGTTCTTTAGGAAAGCCTTCAGGTTCAGACCAGCCTCCACACCATAGCTCACGCCGCGTTGTGCTATGGGAGCCAGACGGCTATAGGGTGACTTGCTGCTCAGTTTGTTGTTCTTGGCTGTAAGCAGGCTGCTGTTGCCGACGTTTCCACCCAACAGGTTTCCGCGAACAGTAAAATATCGGTGTCTGTACTGAGCATCTACCGACCAGATTGTCACAGGGACCTTAAAGGTATAGGTCTGGGGCTTGTCGCTATTGGCTGCCGCATTATTAATGTAATAGACCGAGGCACCTAAGCGCAGGCCGGGGACACCTCTATAATTAATGCGAGCCACGTAGGCAGGCGAGGTGAAGTTATCTACTTCGAAGAATCCTTGCTTTCCCCCGGCTACCCATGTGTTACGGTCAAATCCGTTGGCATTCAAGCCCGCCAGAATCATTGCCTGATAATCGAAAGATGCCCATTTTTTGCCGAATTCACCGAGAAAACTGATACCTGTCTCGTGCCAGGTGCTGGGCAGAAGCGTTGTCTCTCCTTCTGGACGAACTGTCCCGAAGAAGTTCACAGGTTCGTGATGGGTGTTGGTCAGTCCAACGGGTACTATCTGATGACCTGCTCGGACCATAAAATGATTATTCAGTCGGTAGGTTATATGGAATTGCTCCAATGCGACTTCACCGCCTTTTTCTACCTCTGTCTCGTATTCGCCGTTCTCGGTATTCTCTATCTCGTAGGCATTGCCGGTTCCTCCAGCCTCAAATTCTACCTCAACGCCTAAGTTCCAGTGCTTATTGAACTTGTAGTCGCCAGCCAACACAAAACGGGGGATAGAAATGGTGTTACGCTTGAAATCGCTGTTTCCCTGAGCTGTTCCGTTAAAACGGTTAATGCCATAGTTCTTGAACTGGGCCAGTATCTCTCCATAGCCACCGACGCGATAGCGCCCGTAGCTATCCATCTCCGTAGAATCGTTATTCCACTGGGCGTAGGCAGCGCCTCCCATTGAGAATTGAGAATTGAGAATTGAGAATTGGAAAGTTCCAATTATTAATAATAATGTAAGTAGTAACCTTTTCATCATAAAAACGTGTTTTGTTTTCCGGATGCAAAGGTACGGCGTGTTTACGGATTCCGCAATACACAAATTCTATGAAATTGCAGCATGACCGAAATCCCCTCTTTACCTGTTTTTGATGAAAGAGGGATGACTATTCTGTGTGTGTTGCAACTTGTACGTATTTCAGCAAAAGGCTGGTACGAGGTTGGGGGAGACTAAGCGTTAGGCCGTTAGCTAGCTGTTGGCCGGTGTATTCCTTGGTCTCGCCATTATCCTTATTATAAATACGGTATGTGGCTGTGGGATTCAGGGCAGAGAGGCGGACCAGGTAGGTGGATGATTGGCATTCAGCACGACGGAAAGCTATAATATAGCCTGTTTCATCGGAAGGACGATGAAGCTGATAAGACAGCCAGATGTTGTCACCTGTCAGGTCGCCCGTACCTGACAGGGGATAGAAATCTTCGTAGAAATAGGGTCGTACCTCCTGAAACTCCTGCATGGTACGGACCATATCGGTGAACGACTCACCTTGCTGAGTCAGTTTCCAGTTGAATACCACAGCACTGCCAAGGGATGAACGGGAATCGAAAGGATTTACGTGATAACTGCCTGTTGCGTGCTGGGGAAGATAGAACTCCAGGCCATAGGTGTGGCATTGATAGCCTACAGGCTCACCATAGTTGTAATCAGTGCGCCACATGGGAGCACTACGCAGCATCGTCTCGTAGTCGATACGCCTTCCACCGCTGGCACAGTTATCGATGAGGAGATGTGGAAAACGGGTAAGCAGATAATCCCAATAGTCGTAGAGTCCCATAATGTATTTTACCTCAGTGATACCCTTGCGTCCTTCTGTGTCATTAGCCAGCCAAATGTTTTCTGGAGCTATGTTGAAATCCTGCCTATAATGGTCGATGCCGTTCTTTTCCAGCAAATCACCTATAGTCTTGCCCATCCATTGGCAAGCTTCAGGGTTTCCTAGGTTGAAGAGTCTGTTGTCACCACCGGCAGCCAGCATCCATTCCGGATGTTCGTGTTCCCAAAGGCTTCCCTTATAAACACGCTCGGGCTCGAACCAGACCATAAAAGATGTGTGAGGTGTCTTATGGATGTAGTCGGAGATGGACTTGAAACCGTTGGGGAAACGCTCTGTATCGGGTACCCAGTTGCCAACGGTATTGTACCAGTTCTTCCCTGATGCGTAATCGGCCGCCTCGGTATACCAACCGGCATCGAGCCAGAAGGCCTCGGGATTCAAACCGAACATCCTTGTACGTTGTACCAGGGCAATGGCATACTCGGTGGTCATGCAAGTATACTCGTTGCAGGGGGCTGGGTCACCCCAGTTAAAGCCTCCGAATATAGGGTAGCATACAGGGTGGTTATCTATCTGACGCGAGTGGTGCGCCAACATAAACCGACGAAAACGGTTGTGCCCTATCATGCGGTCTGTTCCCTGCCAGAAGAGGAGGCTGACACTGGCAGTGCGGATGCGTTCGCTTGGCATCAAACCTGCGTCGAGGTGCTTCAAACCTGCTTTCAGGTGGAGCCGTTGGTTGTCTGTGCAGGTAATCTGACTTTGCCAGGTACCTGTCCAGCCAATAGCTACCATAACACCTTCGCTTGGCATTGTCTGGAGGTTGAAAAAGGGAAAGGCTCCATCAGACGAGCGTCCCCCTCGGGGCTCCATATTTAATGTGTCGCCTGTTTGGAGGAGCCGTTCGCGTGGGGCAAAGTCAGCACGACTGGCATTACTGCCTTCGGCATAATAGACTAGGGGCTTCCCGGTCTGGTGGCGGAAGGTGATATCTGCTGTCTGTACCTGACTGATGGCTGGTGTGATGTTGGTGCCGGTATTCTCAAAATGCAATACCCATTCTATGGTGCCAAAGTCCGTCCAACCTGTTACTTCGCACGCCACCATCAGACCTGTTTTGCTATCGGTGTAATTGGCAATGTAACGTATCTGGTTCTCTCCTGTGCCGGGTATACGTGTAAGGCTGTGCTGGCATTGCTTCAGCACTTCTGCGGAGGGCTGACCACCATATACAAAAGAGAAAGGAGGTGTCTTCCCCTTACCGAACTGTGATTTTATCCAGCGTTCCACTTGCACGGGCTTGCCGTTTTGTACAAAGGTTCCCTGAGCTTTAGCGGTTAACGCATAAGAAAGGAATGCAATAGCATATAGTATAGATTTCAAGATGCTTCTCATAACAAATCTTTTTCTGCAAAGTTACAAATAAGTGAGAATAAACAAAGTTTTTTTTTGCATTTCTGTTACTTTATCGTAACTTCGCAGCATGAGGAGATGGATTTTTTCTGGCATGATGGCCTGTATGGCGTGCTTTATGCTGACGGGCTGCGACAAACTGGATGATAGCGATGGCGATATCATGAAAGAGGTATTGCCAGGCAAGTGGTCGTTCTCTTACTTGTTCAAGGATGATGCCGACCCTGGACTGGAGTTGCAGTATAAGTTTGTGTTGTTCAACGAGGACGGTACATGTGCCCTGACCTATGATGATGGTGCCCTAAACGGCACTTATCAGGCAACAAGTGCTATGATACGTGTTGTGAGCAGTGACATCGGTAACCAAGAGCAAATAATAATTTGGCGCATCATATCCTTATCTTCCAAACAGATTATTGCAGAATACAGTTTTGATTATCATGATCAGAGCTTTACGGTCGTAGTAACGCTGGACAAGCAGGGTTAGGCTATTGCTCTTCTACTTCGTTGCGATGGAATTTGCTGTACAGATTGACGTAGCTGTATGCCGAGAAGTAACCCAGACAGCCTCCCGCGAAGTTTGGTATAGGGTTGGTTCCGGCACTTTTCATGACTTGCAAAGAGTATAGATAGTCGTATGATGCACGGTCTATGGATCGTACCTCTATGTGGATCTCGTCGTTCTCCTGCAAAGCATCCGAATCGCCATCATTCATCTTGCTCTCTGAGGTACAACCGAATAGTTGCTGCAGTTCACCTCCTTTGTTCTTTTCGTCGTTCATAACAGCCCACCGATAGCCTATACCATTACGATAGATGTGCATGAAGTAGTAGTTGTTGTGGTCGGGGTCGTCCTGTATGCGCAGGTCGCCATAGAGCACGCGCTCAGAAAACATTTTCTGCCAAACGAAACGGAAGGACTTCACAACCGGTACATCCTGCATGGTAGAAGAAGATGTGAAATGATGACCGCCTACATAAATATCCAGGTTATAGGTATAACCAGGTCCGCCAACGCTTTCCGATGTGTAGATGCCGTTGCCGGTATAAAGCAGCGTGTCCCTGAGGTCATAGGAGTTACAGCTTAGCACAATGATGGCATCCTCCACGATATGTCTGTTAAGCTCGTCATCTGTTACATCTTGCGTGGTGCTCAATCGTACTTTGGTACCACTCTGCGTCACCGAGGCTTCTGCCACGTAGTGCTTGTCTGCCTGATGGTAGTCAATAGGTATCTCTTTCTCACAGGACAGCAGGAGTGGCAACAGGAGGAAGGCTTTTTTATAATTCATAATTCAAAATTAACAATTAAATGTTCAACGGTAAACGGTAAACCAACTTTCAACTTTCAATTCTCAGCTCCCCTCGCCTCGGAGAGGGGTCGGGGGTGAGGCTGTTCAATTCTCAGCTCCCCTCTCCTCGGAGAGGGGTCGGGGGTGAGGCCGTTCAATTTTCAAAATTTGAGATTAAAACTCACTGATGGTACTATACCGAACAAACTGTACTGCTTGGCTTTTGTACCTTGGCTATACTTGCTATCTTCGAAGGTGATGAGGTAGGGATTGTAACGGTTGTAGAGGTTATAGATGCCAAAGGTCCACTCTCGGGTCAGGCGGCCTTTACATATCTTCTTCTCCCACGTGGCTCCTATATCCAGGCGGTGATAGTTGGGCGCACGATAGCCGTTGCGCTCTGCATAATAGTATATGTAGTTGTCAATCATCTGGTACTTGGCGCTGGGAGCTGTGAAGGCTTGTCCCGAGTTGAAAATCCATGTAGCATTAAGTGTCCATGTGGGGCTGATCTTATAGCGGGCTACAATGTTGACGTCGTGACGACGGTCGTTATTGGCATCGTACCATCGCCCTTCGCTGATACCGTCGATGCGTGTCTTCGACCACGATAGGGTATAGCTGAGCCATCCTGTCAGTCGCCCTTTATTCTTGCGGGCACAAAACTCGGCACCATATCCCCGTCCTTCGCCAGAGCGTACCAAACGTTCTATCTCGATGGCTGAGGCAAAACTGACGCCGTCGCGATAGTCTAGTACATTATTAATATGGCGGTAATAGCCTTCGAGCGAGAAGTCGTAGGCTTGGGAAGGAGTCATCATGAATAGTCCCAGACTCACCTGATCTGCCACCTCGGGTTTCACCAGATTGCTGCTTATGGCATAACGGTCAAATGGGGTGGTGGTGTTCTGGTTGCGCAGCGCGTGGATGTTCTGACTGGTACGGCTATATCCGGCCTTGACGCTCATCCATTCCAGCGGTTGCCATGCAAGGCTCAGGCGTGGTTCCAATGTAACGTGTGTTTTGACGGGAAGATTTTTCTGCCGTTTGTATATCCAGGTGATATTACCTTGCTCGTCGATATCGTAGTAGTAAGGACCGCCCAGTGCAGAGAATGCTGTCAGATGAAGACCTGCTGAGGCTGTCAGTTGCCGTATGGGGCTGAATTGCCAGTTTACCCAGACGCTGTTGTCCCATCCCTTCCGCTGCTCTTTCTCATGATTCTTCCAGCGCTTCCATTCAGCAGACTTGACATCACTAATCATAGTCTGTGCACCCAAATTCAACTCGTGATTTCCCCATTGCAGTTGGAAGTTCTGGCGCAACCCCCAATGACGGATATGTCCCAGGTATTCAATGTCCATACCTGCAATGTGTATGCCGTTGTTCGTCTGGTAGGAAGAGGCAAACAGGGTGGTCTGTGATGAGGATAGTCCTCGGAAGTTGTGTCCCCAAGTCAGGCTGCCGGCCAGATTGCTCCACCTCATATCCACCATATCGTTAAGTCTGGTTTTGTCGTGGCTGCCAAAGAACGAGAGGTACATCTTGTTGCGGTCGTTTATGCGCCAGTCCAGTTTTAGGTTGGTGTCGAAGAAGTAGAGCGTATTGTCGCGATACTTTTTGATGGGTTTCATAAACAAGTCGATGTACGAGCGGCGTATGTTGAACAACAGGCTTAGCTTGTCTTTTACTATGGGACCTTCTACCGATGCCTTGGCAGAGATTAGTCCGATGCTGGCATTTCCGCCCCAACGGTCGGTACGACCCGTACGACTGATTATGTCAAGTATTGCTGATGAGGCTCCGCCATATTGGGCAGGCACCAGCCCTTTGTAGAGAGTGGCAGAAGCCAGCGCATTATCGTTAAAGGAAGAGAAGAGGCCTGCCAGATGACCTATGTTATAGACGGGCGACTTGTCGTAAAGAATCGTATTCTGTGCTGCCGTTCCGCCTCGTACCTGGAAGCTGCTGGAGCCGTCGCTTTCCGACTTCACACCTGGCAATAGCTGTAGCGAACGCATAACATCGACCTCTCCAAACAAGGCAGGCGCAGCGGTCAGTTCCTTTACCTGAATCTGTTCAGCTCCTATCTGTACGGCCTTTATGCGTCGCTGGGCATTGTTGGCATTGATAACGACTTCATGCAACTCCCGCTCTTTGACGGTGACTGTATCCACCTGGGCTATTGCATATGTCGGCAACAAGGCCGTCAGCAAGAAATACAATCTGTTCATGTTGCAAAAATATATAAAATGTGGGATTCTGACATTCAGTTGCATAAAACTTTTTCTTTAAGAAAACCATCCCTACCTAATTTTGATGATTTTGGGCCTCCCGATTAAGTCTAATCACCAAAAATGGTGGCTGGTTGTGAACTTTATTGTAACTTTGCGGCAGAAAAACAATAAATGCAATGACAGAGAAATATCACGAGTTAGACCCTATGAGCGATGTCATCAGCGATGATTACCGTATGTTGCAGATGCTGGGTCGTTTTGGCATCACCTTAGGATTTGGAAACCAGACAGTTGGCGAGACTTGTAAGGCTGCAGGTGTGGATGTTACAACCTTCCTTACAGTGGTGAACTATGTGAAGGATGCGGCTCATGCACACATCAACGAGATGGTGGAGCAGATAGATTTGCCTTGTCTGATGCGTTATCTGAAAAACTCGCACACTTATTTCGTTGATTTCCGTTTGCCTAATATCCGCAGGAAACTTCTGGAGGCTATCGACTGCTCTTCCTCCAACCAGATTGCTATGCTGATACTCAAATTCTATGACGAGTATGCCGCTGAGGTAGGTCGTCACATGCAATACGAGGATTCTCATGTCCATCCCTTCGTGGAAAATCTGCTGAAGGGCAAGGTGGGAAGCGAGACCTTCGATATGGTTGTCCGCCAGCATGAGGATAACCACGCATCACTGGAAAAGAGTATTGCAGAACTTAAGAATATCATCATTAAGTATTATCCCAACGACAATGCTGCACAGTTGATGGGCGAAGTCCTGATGGATATCTTTATGACAGAGGAGGACCTGCTTACCCACTGCCACATGGAGGATACCTTGTTTGCCGAGTGTGTGCGCAGATTGGAATTCAAGGTTCGTCAGGCTGGCGGAGCAGAGATGGAGGGTGAGGAAGATGACGAAGAAGGGAAGAATACTCCTTCTACTAACGACCTGAGCGAACGCGAGAAAGATATTGTGGTGCAGGTAGCCAAAGGGCTTTCCAACAAGGAGATTGCCGATGCGCTCTTCATCTCTGTGAATACTGTTATGACGCACAGACGCAATATCAGTCGTAAGCTACAGATTCACAGCCCTGCTGCCCTTACCATCTACGCCCTTGTAAACGGACTGGTTAATCTCGATGAAATTAATGCCCCTCTCTAACTCCCCCAAAGGGGAGAAAAAAATCAGGAGCTAGCTCCCTCCCATTTGGGGGAGGGCTGGGGAGAGGGGCTTTGAACCCCTCGTTAACATAGTTTTCCTTGCTTTGGCAGGCATTGCCGGCAAACTGACAGGCGATGCTAATAAGATTCTTCCATTGCTCTTCGGATAAGTTGGAGAGCATTTCTTTTGTTATCCCCTTCCAGATGAGAGCACAGGAGAAACCGGCATTAAAACTGTCGCCTGCTCCAACAGTACTTACCACATTTTCTATTATTGGTGCCTGAAAGCTGTAGCTCATAGATGGGGTGCAGACCTCTATCTTTCCGGCCCCTGCTGTGCAGATAAAGATGGGGCAATAGGCTTGTATGTGTTCATTGTAAACGGTTCGTGCATCGCGTGTTCCATACATTATCTCGAAATCATCTGCACTGCCCCTGACTATGCTGCTCAGGCTGAAGTTGCTCAGTATGTTGGGCATCAGAGTCTCCAGCTCATGGGCATGACTCTTGCGGAAGTTCAGGTCGTAATACACTATAGCCTCTACCTTATTGGCTTCTTCCAACAGTTGGGTTATCATGGGGCGGGTGCCTTTGCAGACGGCATAGTAGGAGCTGAGTAAAAGCACATCGTTCTTGGCAAGGCTTGGTGCTTTCCAACCTTTTGGCGTGAAAGGTGGTTGTTTGTAGAAGACGTAGTTGGCATCGCCCTTGTCGTTTAGGAAAGCCAGGCTCACGGCACTCTTTTCTTCCTCTAATACCTTGAAATATTCGGTGGATACGCCGTTTTTCTGCATAAAGTCGATAGTCTGCTGCCCTACCACATCAGCTCCGGTATAACCGACAAAGGTGCAGGGAACACCTGCCCTTCCCACACTGATAATACTGTTGAAGCTGCTACCGCCAGGCACAGCTGCCATCGGCTGGTTATCCTTAAAGAGAATATCCAGAATAGTCTCTCCGATTCCAACAACCTTCATAAGTTGAAAATTGAAAATTGAAAGTTATTTTTCGCAAGATGAATCCCCTTTAAGTGTTTTTATTATCGCAACTAATAGGGCTATTATCTCTTTACAGTCGATTAGTAAGGATCTATACATCTTGTCATCAATATAATCTGTTGCGTGGAGCAAATCTAACCAGTAATCTGTTTCATCAGCTTCCTTAAGCGCAATATTCAGTTTGTTTAGAAAATCTAGATGACTTTGAGCATTTTTGCTTTCACGAGTGTTGGCACCTATACTTGTGCCACAGCGCAGCAACTGCTTTGACATGATATGTTCGTGTTTCTGCTCAACCAAAAACTTATAACATCCGATAATCCGTATTGCAAAATTTCGACTTTTATTCTGAATTGTACTGTCCATAATTTTCAATTTTCAACTTTCAATTTTCAACTTGTAGGAAATTTTTAATTTCCTGCAGCCGCCTTTCAGCGGATGCTCTACCCAACTGGTACACCTGAAGCATTTTTTCTTCGTTCAACTCGGTGCGGCCGATGGGAAGAGTATCTTCTGGGTAGATAAGTAGTATATTGCCTTTCTTCTCCTCTTCTGCCAGATACTGAAGTTGTTCGTTATACATCAGATGGCGGCGGCCCATAGCCTTTATGATGGCAGGGTATTTGCGCATAGTCAGGTGGAAGAGCGGCATCAGCTTGGTTCGTTTCTTGAAGAAGCCCTTCGGTTGGGTCAGCACCACAATGTTACGGTCATAGCCCAACTCCTGGAAATGCTTAAGGGGGATGGAATTGACAATGCCTCCGTCCAGCAGTTTCCTTCCTTCCAGGGGAACAGGCTTCGATACAATGGGCATAGAGGCAGAGGCGCGAACCCATTCGAGTCCCTCGTAATCCATAATATCCAACTGCTTATAGACGGGCTCGCCTGTTTCTGCATCCGTACATACAACATGAAACTCCATGGGGTTCTGACGGTAAGCTTCGTAGTCAAAGACATCCAGCTCTGTGGGCATAACATGATAGCTGAATTCAGCACCCACCAGATCGCCTGTCTTAAAGAACGAACGCCAACTGATATATCTGGGGTCATCCTTCAGGGCAATATTGTAACGCAGTGCTCTTCCTATCTGTCCTGATTTGTAGTTGCTGCCAAAGGTGGCTCCGGCAGAGACACCAATTATTCCGTCGAATGTTATGTGGTTCTCCATCATTACATCGATAACGCCTGCGCTGAAAAGTGCTCGCAAGCCACCTCCTTCTAATACCAATCCTTTCTTCATGACTGCAAAATTACTATATTAAATTGAAAATTGAAAATTGAAAATTGAAAATTAGAAGTTATTTCGTAACTTTGACTATCGTCGAACTTACTTTCGCTCGGATAAAGAAATAAAAAAGTGTTTTTATTTCGTTTATCTCTCGCTTAATCGTAACTTTGGCTCACGCCGAAGTTACTGGCACTCGGAAGAAAAAATAAATTTTGATTTATTTTGTTCTTCTCTCGCTTAATCGTAACTTTGCGCCCGAATATGAGTACATTTAACGAATTGGGGCTCTGTGCAGAGCTCTTACAAGCTATCGAGGAGCAGGGATATGAGCATCCCATGCCAGTTCAGGAAGCTGTGATTCCATTCTTGTTGAACAAGGAAGAAACAGCAGATTTAGTCGCCCTTGCCCAGACAGGAACGGGTAAGACGGCAGCTTACGGTTTGCCATTGCTGCATATCCTTTCAAACAAAAGCCTCCCCATAGAGGGCAATCGCGGAATCGTAGCGATTGGGGAGCTATGCGACGGTGGGCAAAAGGTTAGGAGAGGGTATCCTTCTGTTGTTATCCTTTCGCCAACACGTGAACTTTGCATACAGATTTCCGATGATATGGAGGGTTTTGGCAAGTATCTGCCCAACCTTACTATATTGCCCGTTTACGGAGGTGCTAACATAGAGCCGCAGATTCGCGCCCTGAAGGCAGGAGTGGATATCATTGTGGCAACACCTGGCCGTCTGGTGGATTTGATGAAACGCGGCGCAGCCAACCTGTCACAGATTAGGTATGTGGTATTGGACGAGGCTGACGAGATGCTTTCTATGGGTTTTCAGGAAGAAGTTGACGCTATCCTCGAGGGCGTTCCCGAAGGACACCGTACACTCCTCTTCAGTGCGACCATGAGCAAGGAGATAGAGCGTATAGCCCAGAACTACCTGAAGGAGAAACGTGAGATTCAGGTGGGTAGCCGCAACGAGGGTGCCGAGCATGTCAACCATATCTATTATATGGTGCATGCCAAGGATAAGTACTTGGCCCTGAAACGTCTGGTGGACTTTTATCCACGCATCTATGCTATCATCTTCTGTCGTACCCGAATGGAGACACAGGAGGTGGCGGATAACCTGATTCGCGATGGTTATAATGCTGATGCTTTGCATGGCGACCTCTCCCAGCAGCAACGTGACCTTACCATGCAGAAGTTCCGTAAGCACAGAACACAGTTGCTCGTAGCGACGGATGTAGCTGCCAGGGGATTGGATGTGGACGACCTGACACATGTCATCAACTATGGTATGCCCGACGATGTGGAGAACTATACGCACAGAAGCGGTCGTACGGGTCGTGCCGGCAAGAAAGGTACCAGCCTCTGTATTGTCAACCTGAGGGAGAAGGGTAAAATCCGCCAAGTGGAGAAGGTGATACAGAAGCAGTTCGAGAAAGGTACTCTGCCCGAGCCCCGGGAGATTTGTAGCAAGCAGCTTTATCATGTTATCGACGACATAGAGCGTGTAGAGGTGGACGAGGAGGAGATAGCTCCCTTTATGGACGAAGTACAGAAACGTTGGGCTTGGCTGGATAAGGAGGATCTTATCAAGCGTATCCTGAGTCGTGAGTTTGGCCGTTTCCTTCAGTATTATGCCAATGCACCGGAGATAGAAGCTCCCTCCCAGTCTTCCCGGGGGGAGGAAAAGAAATCGCGTAGGAGCAATGATCATACTCCCGAGGAGGGTTATACGCGTCTTTTCCTGAATGTGGGTAAAATAGATAAGATGTACGCGCGTGAAATTATGGGACTGATTAACACCAATGTCAAAGGCGATAAGGTGGAGATTGGTCGTATCGACCTTATGAAGAGCTTTGCCTTTGTGGAAGTCCGTGATGCTGATGCCGACCGCGTCATTAAGGCCATGAAACACGGCGTTACCATCAAGGGACGTAGTGTGGTGGTGGATCGCAGCGAACCTGTCCAGGGAAAGCCGGAAGGAAGACGGAAGGAGAAAAATTCCAAAATTCAAAATTCAAAATTCAAAAAAGATAATAGAGGTAAGGAAGAAAGAAACGCCTCAAGAAGGGACGAGAAGAGTTCCAAGAAATTCGAGAAAGCCGACTGGATGCAGTTCCTCCACCCCGAAGAGGGATGGGCACGCCGTAGGCCAAAGAAGAGTTGAGAATTGAGAGTTGAGAATTGAGAGTTGAGAATTGAGAGTTGAGAATTGAGAATTAGAGTTGAGAATTGAGAGTTGAGAATTGAGAATTAGAGTTGAGAATTGAGAATTAGAGTTGAGAATTGAGAATTAGAGTTGAGAATTGAGAGTTGAGAATTGAGAATTAGAGTTGAGAATTGAGAATTAGAGTTGAGAATTGAGAGTTGAGAATTGAGAATTATGGCAAATGTGATACAAGATAAGAGTCTCAATTTTGCGATACGGATTATTAACTGTTGTAAATATTTGGTAGGACAGAAAAACGAACGAATTATGTCCAAACAGTTGTTACGCAGTGGAACAAGTATTGGGGCTAACACGCGTGAGAGCAGGAATGCTCAAAGTAGATTAGATTTTTTGAATAAGCTTAATATTGCACTGAAAGAAGCTGACGAAACAGCTTACTGGCTGGATTTGCTTCATACGACAGAATATATAGATGATAAGATGTACACCTCCCTTAACAGAGACTGCGATGAAATAATATCAATTCTAGTGAGGATAATAAAAACGATAAAAGATAACCCTATAAAAGAATAAAATTTTTTTAATTCAATGAAAACAGATTATACCCATATGAGAAATAATTCTCAATTCTCAATTCTCAATTCTCAATTTAGGAAGATTATCCCAATAATCTTCCTGCTTTTCGCCTTTATCGAAAAGGCAAAAGCAGACGAGGGCATGTGGATGCTTAACAATATCGATGCTAAGACGGCGGAAGTGATGAGGAATCTGGGCCTGGAGCTCACACCACAGGAACTCTATAACCCTGACGGGGTGAGCCTGAAGGATGCAGTGGTCGATTTTGGCGACTTCTGCTCGGGCGTTGTGGTAAGTCCTAATGGGCTGGTTTTTACCAATCACCACTGCGGCTATAGTTCAATCCAGAAGCTCTCAACCCCAGAGGATGACATCCTGAAGAATGGTTTTGTGGCCCGCTCCTATAAGAAGGAACGTCCCGTAGAAGGTCTCTTCGTTCGTTTCCTACAACGGACAGAGGACTGTAGTGCACGTGTCTTGTCAGCACTCGACAGTATCTATCGTGCTAACCCCGATCAGGAGGAGCGCGTGCTGCGAAAAGACAACATAGACAGTATCTGCCGCGCAGTAGAGAAGGAATACGAGGTGGCCAATCCTAACCTGAACTGCCAACTGAAGGCTTTCTATGGCGGTAATGCTTTCTACGTAAGTATATATAAGGTATATAGGGACATCCGACTGGTCTTCACAGCTACGGAAACAATGGGTAAGTTCGGAGGCGATACGGACAATTGGATGTGGCCCCGTCAGACTTGCGACTTCAGCGTGTTCCGTATCTATGCTGACGAGAACGGAGAACCTGCTGAGTATAGTCCTAAGAACAAACCTTACCACCCCAAGCGTTATGCCAAGGTAAGCTTGGACGGTTATCAGCCCGGTGACTACTGTATGACCATAGGCTATCCCGGCAGCACCAGCCGTTACCTCAGTTCGTGGGGTATCGACGAGCGTGTGAATGCCCGCAATGTAAGTACCATTCAGGTAAGAGGAAAGAAACAGGATGTGTGGAAGAAGTTCATGGATGCCGACCGTGCTGTGGCTATTAAGTATTCCAGCAAATGGGCAGGCAGCAGTAATTACTGGAAGAACTCCATTGGTATGAACAAGGCGATTGCCGACCTGAATGTGATTGCCCAGAAGCAACAGTTGGAACAGCAGGTCAAGGATTGGTATAACGGAAGAGAGGAACTGAAAGCCCGCTTTGGCAAGATGTTCGAGAGTCTCGAGAAGGCTTATGCAGAGCGCAGGGATAATGTCTATGCTCAGGGTTTCTTTAGCGAGACATTCAGTCGTGGAATAGAGATTCTGCGTGTAGCAGATCAGTTGAACCGTATGCCTCAGGATGCCGACTCTGTTCAGGTGGCTGCTACACGCGAGAGCCTGCAGCGTTTCTTCAAGGATTACGATGCTGCTCTTGATGAGGCTACAGCTGCTGTTCTCTTGCAGAACTATCGCGAACAGGTAACAGATAAAAAGTACTGGCCCGAGTTTTACAACCTGATCGACTCGCTCTATAACGGTGACTGTGCTGCTGTGGCTCGCGATGTCTTCCGATATACCATTTGCACCGATATCTCTTGCCTGGATCGCTTGTTGGCCGACAGTACACTCCGGGAAAGAGATCCTTTGTTGCAATATGCCGGGAAAGTACAGGACTTTTCCCAGTTCCTTTATGGCAGTCAGCGCGAGAACAATAACATCATACAACATAACGAGCGTTTGCTGACTCAGGCGCTCTTGGAGATGGAGCAGGAGACGCCTCATTATAGCGATGCCAACTTTACCATGCGCCTCTCCTATGGTTTTATCCAGGACTATACGGCACAGGGGAAGCACTTCCAGTATTATACGGATGCACAAAGCTTGCTCGACAAGGCTGCCAAGCAAAATGTGTTAGAAGACTACAAGTTGGAGGCTGATATTGTACAATTAATGCAAAAAGGCAAGTGGGGACGCTATGCTGATAAGAGGACCCGGGATATGCACCTGTGCTTTATCTCTAATAACGATATTACAGGCGGAAACTCCGGAAGCCCTATGTTTAACGGCAAGGGCGAGCTGATAGGCCTGGCCTTCGACGGCAACTGGGAGGCTATGTCGGGCGACATCAGTTTCAATAGCTCCCTCCAGCGTTGCATAGGTGTCGACATCCGCTTTGTCCTCTTCATGATAGATAAATGGGGCAAAGGCAAAAACCTCATCAAAGAGCTAAAGTAGCCCCGAAGGGAATTGAAAATTTAATATCTTCTCCTATGCCGCTAGCGGCAAGAAATCTCACAGATCTGACAGATATTTAACAAAAACCGGTAAAACCCCTTCTGATGTTTGTGACTCCTGCAGAGTCTTTGTGCTAAGTGCTATGGCTTTGTCTTTAAGAACAAGCTCTTAAGCCAAATCCATATCTCTTATCACATAACTATCGTTATTACAAACATCAGAAGGCAAAAACATCGGCTTTCAGCCTAAAACTAGTTTAGAGTTGATAGTTGAAACTTCGTTTCGAGCCTGCTACGCCATGGCAAAGCTGATGCAAGCATCGCTATGCTCATTTGGCTTAAACGCAGCCTTGAGAGTTTAGAGTCAGTTTAATAAGTTTACAGTTTACCGTTTACCGTTTCAGGTTTTGATGCTACGCATCGAGCCTGCTACGCCATGGCAAAGCCCAAACAAGCTTGGTCTCTGCGCATGGCTTAAACGCAGCCTTCAGGTTATGTGGTTCCCTCTTCCCTCTTACATCATACATCTTACATCTTTAGGCTGTTTTTTAGCCCGAAGGGCGGGTTTTTTCTCTGTTGCTGTCTGTGCTTTGCGAGCAAAGGCTTGGAATGGCATGACCACGTAGTGGGCAAGTGCGATTGGATGTATACTTTGAAAGCTTGCTTACAGAAGAATATATCCAATAGTGCTTGCTAGAACCGCAAGGTTCATGCCATCCCAAGTCTCCCTATCTGTTAGATCTGAGAGATTTCTTGCCGCAAAGCGGCATAGGAGAAGACCAGACAGCACCAGAGGGTTTTTGCGGTTTTTGTTTAAAATCAGATTAAGATTATTTACAAGATCTCTTGCCCATAGGGCATAGGAGAAGATTTGAAAAACCGTAAACCGTAAACCGTAAACAGGGCATTTTTTATAAAATTATGTTAAAAAACGTTTAATAGAGGAAAATTTTGTATATTTTTTGCAAGATAGTACATTTATATCGCTTATCTTTGCAAAATAATACATGTATAATCCGTTAAACTAAAAACCAAAACAAACTAGAGAAAACAAAAAGACTAACTAAAACGATTAAAAAACAAAACTTAAACAAACAATACATTATTTACAAACCTTAAAACTTTTTTAAAAGCGATGAGAAAACGTTACTTATTTTTATTGACGTTGTTGCTCACAACAATGTTCAGTCCTGGCAATGTTTTTGCTGAGGATCCACCACAGTCTGAGTACGAAGCAGCTATGGCATCTATCACAGATGGTTCATACTACATCGTAACAGAGGTCAATGGGACCAAATGGTATATAACCCAAGGCGGTAGTCTGACAGACGACAAGGAAGTCGCTTATCTGTTTGCCATTTCAAAGGTCAGCGGAGGTGCACTTTACGATGTCGGTCTCAATATTGATCCAGGAAACAATGCTCATTTCTCTAATACAACCCTGTCAAATGATTTGGCTCTTTTGCATCCGGATCCAAAAGTGTTCCGTCAGGACGGCTCAAATAATCGTAATGACTGGGAGAGACAGGTTCCCTTTATGAACGAGGAGGGGCTGATAGCCATCCGTTCCTGCAATACAGCTTATGGTACTTCCAGTTGGTCAGATGCCGGTCGTGCATTCTGGACCTATGATATTGCGGATCCTGAGTTTGGTATTCCCGAACCTTGCTACAGCTACGATCCGGCTTATGTTTGGAAGTTTGAGCTTCCCGCAGAGAAGGACCAGCTGTATATGTTGCTGAATAATACATATATGTCGTACGAGCAACAGTCTTACGATGATATCGACAAACCCACCTCTATTACCTTGGGTACAGAGTTCGGTCAACTTTCTGACGTGGATACCTGGCGTAAGTTCAAGACTGAACTCGACGGGCTTTCTGATCTTCTGATGAATTTCCTCGACGAAGACTACGACCCGGCAACAGATCCTAACTGCCCCGATTTGGAAGGTGCTAACGCATTGAAGGCACAGCTCGATTCTATGTGGCAGAAGATTCTGGATTCTGAGGTTCCCTATAAGATTCCTCAGGATGGTTACTACCGCATCATGACCCGTATGCGTTATTATACCGAAAATAATATTACAGATCCTGAGACAGGCGAAATTCTCGACACTGAGCGCACCTACGTAAGCAAGGTAGCATTGGCTTCTTACGATAAGAACTTCCCAGGCAATGTAATGTTCGGTACCCTCAAAGAGAACATGGCTAACCAAGTATGGAAACTTACTCAGGTAGGCGACAGTATTCTGATGCAGAATGTCGGTTTGGGTACATATCCCAACAAAGAGAGCTCAAACCGCTTCCTGCTTACCGATGACGAGACAAAGATCAGCCATGTTGTATTCGATTATGCTGCAAACGACGTTGTTGACTTGAGCGATGACGATCAGGACTTCAGAGATATCTTCTACATCCGTTTGGCTAGCGATCCCCGTCATGTTGAAAGATACCTCCATCAGAATGGTCACAGCAGAGGTAAGGATTCTCACAAGGATCTGGACATGGGCTTCTGGAGAGGCACCTATGGCATGGGTGGTGCAGCTGGTACTATCTATGTTAGCGATGAAGGTACCAGCGAATGGTATCTGGAGCCTGTTCCCGAAGAGGACATTGCTGCACTTGTCGAGGCCTTCCAGCCTATCTTGCACCACGACATTTTGGTACAGGACAACCAGGAGCTCCGCGACGAGGTTGCTGCTGCTATCGAAGATTCTAAGGATATTATCAGAGAGGATATGATTACTGCTGCTGCTCAGTTGAGCAGTCCTAACAGTGACGAAGCAGAAGGAACTAACATCGGTAACTTGATTGATAATGACGGTGGTACCTTCTGGCATACCAGTTGGCACGGCTCGAACCAAGAGCCCCAAATGGTTTACAACGAAGGTTCATACCATTATCTGCAGATCGCCGGTATGGAGAAGATGGTTGGCAATGTCGATTTCTATTTCCGTCAGAGAAATGGTGCAGACCAAGACCATCCCGCTGAGGTTACACTCTTTGGTTCTGAAGATCCCGAGGCCGCAGATGCAGATTGGGTAGAATTTGCAAAGTTGACTATTCCTAATGTTGGCAATGGTGCAGAAAACCATATTCCTTTCACTGTAGAAAATGCATATCCCTATGTACGTTTAATTGTTACGAAGGTTAAAAAGCAAGATGGCAGTGATATGGATCACCGTACTTATTGGCATGCTGCTGAAATTCAGTTCAGCACAGTTAAGGATAATCCAAGCTCTCGTTACATTGCTCTTGGTGAGATTGCTACCAACCTCGAGAAGATTCTCAACGAGAACCTGGCTATCGCTGATGCTGACATCGAGTTCAAAGATTACGAGAAGTTGCTTCAGGCTTACGAATTGTTCAAGGGCGGTTTGGTTGATCCTACCGAGTTGCGCAATGCACTGGCTAAGTATGCTAAGGTTACCGAGGGTGTTGTAGAAGGTACAGAACCCGGCCAGTGGGCAAGCACAGATGTTGCTAAGGCTTACGATAAACTTTATGCTGAGGCTAAGGCTTACGAGGCAAGTGGTAAGTATACTCCCGAGCAGATTCATAAGTATGCTGCAATGCTGAAGGCTATGTCTAAGAGCGTAGCTGAGCAGGTGAACGGTGTTAAGACCGGTACATGGTATCGCATTATGTTCCCGACAGAGGAAATGTATGATAAGTATGGCTTCGACAAGTCTCCTGCAGACAAGACCAACCTTCGCGATGATCAGTCCTTCATGATGGGTACTTTCGTTGCTCCCGCTTACGAGGTAACAGAAGAGGAAGCTGCTCCTACAGAAGAAGATCCCGATGCTGTTGCTAACGTTACACATCTCGAGACTTACGAGAAAGACGAAGTTAGCGATGCTTCTCGCTTGTTCTTCATGGCAGATGATGAAATTGAAGATAAGGATCTCAGCCAGTTCCGCTTCATCGAGCGTCCTCAGGAGAAAGCTGATTACGTAGGTCTCTTCAGCGAGGTTATGGAGAACACTGCTGTGGCTCTCGACCTGAGCACAACCTATACTAAGGGTGAGGCCCTGATTACAGATGCTAAGCAGCTCTCAAGTAATGCAAGTGATGAGGCTGAGGGTAAGAACCTCAATGACCTGATCGATGGCAATCCCAGCACATTCTGGCACAGCGACTGGCACCAGAAAGCACGTGTACAGCCCTATCTGCAGGTTGCACTGAATGAGCCTGTTTCTGGTCTTATCCAAGTAGACCTCGTACGCCGTGGTAATGACTTCGGTCACATTGTTCGTATGTTCGTTCAGGGTAGTAACGATGCCGAGAACTGGACTAACATCGGTCATTTCACAACACCTTACGGTGCTCCCGGTGAGGCTGTTTCCAGCCCAGCTATCGATTTGGGCGGTACATACAGCTACCTGCGCTTCACTATCACCCGCAGAGCTGGTAACGATAACGAATTCGATCCGTTCCAGGAGATTACCGCAGCAAGTCCTTATGATAAGGATGGTGGTTGGACTTACTTCCACACTGCTGAATTCCAGTTGTATCCCGTAACTGCTGACAAGGAGCTAAGTGCTACAGCTAAGGAACTTCAGAATACGTTTACCGAGTTGAATAAGGTTGTTAATATCTATAAGAATCCTACAGCTGAGCAGTTTGCAACTGCAAAGAAGGCTTATAGCGCTTATCAGAACGAGTTCAATACTTCTGTTGGTAAGGCTGTTCTGCCCAACGGTGCTGAAAAGGCTGCTTCTCAGTATGCTATTCAGAACAAGGCTAACGGTATGTTCATCCATTCAACTGATGGCAACTCTAACGACCTCTTCCTGAAGCTTACTCCTACCTTCTTCCGTTATTCATCTCCTGGCTACGAAAGAAGCTTGTTGAATGGTGTTAACCTCAATGGTTCAGGTACCAACAACCTGCATGGTGGTGAGACTAACCGCAGACTGTGCACATGGACTTCTTCAGAAGCTTATTCTAACTCTGGTCTCGTAATCCGCGAGGTTGAGGCTGCTGAGCCCTCAGAGTTCTCATTCAACATGTCTATCAAGACTGGTGAGATCTATGACTTCTGTACTCCTGTTGCTGTTACCAATAAGGGTGAAGGCGTTGCCTACACCGGTCTTGGTAAGTACACCGATAACGAAGGCGTTCAGTTCTTGGCTCTGAAGAAGGTCGAGACAGTAGAGGCTGGTGCACCTGCATTCTATATCCTCGCTGATACCACTCAGTACGATCCCGATCCCGAGGTTGAAGCCGAACTTGTTCCCTTCACTATGGCTGCTGAACCCGAGTTCAAACTCGTGGGTGATACCATCAACGGCTTCATGGGCTGTCTGGTTAACCATACCCTGGGTGTAAACGACATCTTCTTCGATGCTAACTTCGCAAGTGCTACTGGTAAGACTGGTTTCTATCAGTCCGCTCCTTGTGTAGTAGTTGACATTGATCTCTGTCCCGAGGTTGATCCTTCAGCTGAGTACGACTTCTCTATCTGCCTCAACGGCGAGGATGTAGTCGACGGTATTAAGGATGTTGCTTCTGTTATCAAGAAGATTAGCCAGCCTGGCGATGTTTACAGTGTTGACGGTAAGCTCCTGAAACAAGGTGCTACGCTCAACAACCTGAACTCTCTGGGCAAGGGTATGTACATCCTCAACGGAGTCAAGGTTCTGGTTAAGTGAGAATCGGTGTTGGTTAAGTAAATAACCCTAATCTATACAAGAGGGAGTCTTTGGCAACAAAGTCTCCCTCTTTTTTTGTTTTTTGTTAATTAAAGTCTAATTCTCAATTTTCAATTTTCAATTTTCAATTAACTAAAGGGCTCCCTCTTTTTATCTCCTATGCCGCTTTGCGGCAAGAAATCTTTCAGATCTTACAGATATTTAACAAAAACCTCAAAAACCCTTCTGCTCAGGCTGAGACTCCGTCTCTGATGTCGTATCTGCGTCCTTTTCCTTGTGTGCAAGCACCCAGATAAAAGCCCCCAGCCACACCATCAATCTCTTGTGAGATTTCAACCTAAACAGAAGCAAAAACATCGCCCTTCAGGCTAAAACTAGTTTAGAGTTGAGAGTTGAGAGTTGAGAGTCAGCTCATAAGAGTTTAGAGTTTAGAGTTTTTGAACATTGATGTCACGCAACGATTTTTTAGGCTGAAAGCCGGGGTTTTGCCTTCTGATGTTTGTAATAACGATAGTTATGTGATAAGAGATATGGATTTGGCTTAAGAGCTTGTTCTTAAAGACAAAGCCATAGCACTTAGCACAAAGACTCTGCAGGAGTCACAAACATCAGAAGGGGTTTTTGCGGTTTTTGTTAAATATCTGTCAGATCTGAGAGATTTCTTGCCGCCACGCGGCATAGGAGAAGACCAGAAACCCTATTAAACCGTAAACGGTAAACCGCTAACCGATTAAAGCCTTCGTTTTCGTACGAAGTTATTTCCGAGCCTTTCGATGTGGATAAAATAAATTTTCAATTCTCAATTCTCAATTTTCAACTAAATGTCGTATCTTTGCATCGCAGAAACTATGTTTAAACCGACACTAAATCTCATGAAACTCCGTTTTCTTTTCATCATTGCACTACTGCCCGCTCTCAGCGGCATGGCCCAGATTGAAGATTATACAATGCCAGATGGTAAAGTGGTAAAGATAGACCGCAGCATCTTTCCTAACCTCAAGTACGATGTCACCCCGAAGCCCCAGCCGGCAGATTATGTCGCTCGCCGCAAAGCCCGAAGGACAAAGGTACAGTTGCCCCCGTTTGTCTATAACGGACAGGACAAGTATTTTCCGCCCATCTTCAATCAGGATGGAGGCTCCTGTGGCTCAGCAGCAGCTATTGGTTATCAGTTTACGCACGAGATGAACAGCTATCGCGATGCTGACGCTTCATTGCCCGAGAATCAGTACCCGTCGCATTTCACTTGGCTCTTAGCTTATCAGACCAGTACCACCGAGGGAATAGCTAAGGCTATCGGTATTCCCAATGTGCCCACCTATGGAGGACGTACCTATAGCCGGCTCTTTGGGGCACAGACACACGACGACCCAGACTATGGCTGGATGCAGGGTTACAACAAGTGGTACAGTGCCATGTGGAATAAAATAGCTTACGACTTCAGCATGGCTCCTACCAATACTCCGGAGGGACGGCAGGAGCTTAAGGAGTGGCTCTTTAATCACAGTGGCGATGACTCTATGCATGGAGGCGGTGTGGCCGGTATCGGTGTGGCTGCCTACGGTACCTGGGCTGCCATTCCAAGCTCTGCTGCCAATAAGGCTGCCGGAGTTGTGGGGATGAAGTATGTCGAAAAATGGGGCGATACGTTCAACCATGCCCTTACGGTCTGCGGTTATGACGACCGTATTGAGTTTGACCTCGATGGCGATGGCAAGGTTGGCGAGGTGGAAGAAGACGAGGTGGGCGCCTGGATTATTGCCAACTCTTGGGGCGACGGATGGGAAAACAACGGTTTCATCTATTGTCCTTATAAGTACAGCTTTGCTGTCGATAAAGATACCTGGACCTGGACACCTTCAGCCTATGTCATCCGTCAGGATTACCGACCCTTGCGTACCATCAAGCTGCTGATGGACTATACCCATCGTAGCGAGCTGTTGCTTTCTGCCGGTGTGTCGGAGAATCTGGATGCTACCAAGCCTGAGAAGACCATCCCCTTCGAGCATTTCCGCTATGCGGGAAACACCCTGGGGGCTGACCCTGCTCCCGAGGTGCCTATGTTGGGCCGTTGGACGGATGGTATCCATTCCGAACCCATGGAGTTTGGCTACGACCTTACAGACCTTACCTTTTCTGTTGACCGTACCAAGCCACTGAAGTATTTCTTTGTCGTAAAGACCAAGACGGGTGCCATAGGTACCGGACACATCCATAAGGCTTCTGTCATTAACTACGAGGTGGAGAACGAGGGAGTGGAGATTCCTTTCGAGCAGACAGATGTCGAGATCCGGAACAAGGGGCGCGAGACGCTCATCAGTGTCATCGTTCCTGGCGAGCAGTTGTATCCTCCTACCAATCTCGCTGTCGAGGATGGCGTGTTGGTATGGTCTGCACCCCAGACTTCCAGCCTCACGCTCATAGGCTATCATATCTACGAGGGCGCAAAACTGGTGGCACAGGTGCCGGCAGAGAAGACTTTCTATACTCCCGAGGAAGGGACTGAAGAGGCCTTTACCGTCAGGGCTGTCTATCAGGCCGGTCAGTACGGACAGGAGTCTGCATCCTCTAATGCTGTAATGCTCCGGATTCCTCAGCAGGGACCCAACAGCATTGCGGTGCTCACAAAGAGTGGTATCACCGTTCCCAATGCCGTTTCTGAGTTGTTGGGTAAGGCAACCATCGAGTTCTGGATGCGCAACGACCAGAATGCCAACTATTCCCACCAGGTGGGGCCCGGTTGGGGTGAGTTCCTCTTCCATAACAATAGCAACGGAACCCTTTCCGTAGGGTGGGATAATAACAGTACCGACCGTCTGAATGTCTCCGGAGTTTTCTCTGTTGCCAAGAGGTGGAACCACATCGCCATCGTCATAAACGGGAATGTCCTTACGCTGTATGTCAACGCAATCAAGAAGGGAACGCTTACCTCCCGGACCTTTTCTGGTCTGACGGCTTTTGGTGACCTGCAGTTCGGACATACCGATACCAACAACTGGTGGTTGGGTGGCTTGGACGAGATTAGGGTCTGGAAGACGGCTCGTACCCAGGCTGAGATTAAGAACAATATGCGTGTCCGTGTGGCAGCTCCCGCATTACAGCCCGATTTGTTGGTCTATCTGCCCATGGAGACAATCCAGGTGAATGGCGAGACGAGGTTACGCGAGTATATCAGCGGTAAGCATGCCACCTTCCATGTTGGTACCCACCAGGTGGAGGAGTCCGAAGCTCCCTTCACGGGAACAGCACCTACACCAACCCTTACCATCAAAGAAGAGGAAACCACCCATCTGGCTGGCATCCCCTTTCAACTCACTGCCCAAACCGCTCTCAACGCCATCAGTTGGCACTGGGAGGCCCAAGGCTCAAGTGAGCCTGAGCACAATTCAAATATCAAAATTCAAAATTCAAAATCAGAGGCTGATTCTTCACTCTTCACTCTTCACTCTTCACTTAAAACTGCCTCTCAATTCTCAACTCTCAACTCTCAATTTTCAACTTTCAATTCTCAATTAGAGAAAGATTCTCAACTCCCCTCGCCTCGGAGAGGGGTTGGGGGTGAGGCTGATTCTTCACTCTTCACTCTTCACTCTTCACTTAAAACTGCCTCTCAATTCTCAACTCTCAACTCTCAACTAGTAACATTAACCTTGCCTGCCGGTAAGTTTAATGTTACCTGCACCGCAAGTTTCCCCGACGGCACCTCGCTGACGTCGGAAAAGGAAGTGACAGTGCAGCAGGGCGAAAGTCCGGTGGCGGACTTTATAGCCCTGACAGATACCCTTCCTGCTGGCGACAGGTTCAGTTTCATCAACAAGACAGTGAGCCCGGGTTGTACCTATCAGTGGAGTATGCCCGGAGCTGAGGTAGAACAGGTGGGAGGTACCAATGCCACCGCTTTGTATCCCACGGTAGGAACCTTCCAGGTAACCCTTACAGCAACCAATTCCTTTGGTTCTGATAGTGTCACCAAGGAGGTCACTGTCCGCGAGTCAGCTCCTGCAGCCCGTTTCGGTGTATCTCAGACCGCTATCATGTTGGGCGAGGGTGTGCAGCTGACCGACCAGAGCCGTTACAGCCCTCTCTCTTGGCAGTGGGAGCTGAACAATGGCTCCAGGGTGCTCACTACCACCGAGCAGTCTCCGTTTGTCACACCTACCGCTCCCGGTATCTATGATGTCAGCCTACATGTCACCAACGCGCTGGGCGAAAATACCCTCTCTATGGGTCGTTACCTGATTGTCAGCAACGACGACCCTAAGTCCTGTCTCAACTTCACGGGTAACGAACAACTGCAGTTGGCTTGTCCCTATGCCGAGGAGCAGAAAGCGCTCACCCTCGACTGGTGGCTTCGTCCTCAGCAGTACCAGGGCAGTGTAGGTCTGCATACCACCGAGGGGAAACTCTCTACTGCTGTGGATAGCAAGGGTATGCTCAGCATAACCTTGGGCGCAAGGACCGTTTCGTCCGACGACGGCTATATCATCAAGGGCGAGTGGCACCACTATGCCGTAACCTACAATGCAGGAACGGTTAGGTTCTATCGCGATGGCCTCCTCTTCAGCAGTCCCACGACTAAGCTGGCTACCCGCATGCCCCTCCTGGGAAATATCACTATTGGCCAGGATGGACTTGTCGGGCAGATTGACGAGGTTCGCCTTTGGGGCGATGCCCTCACGGCAGATAAGGTCAAGGCATACTGCAACCAGCATATCCAGGATGTTCCCGCGGCACAGACAGCAGATGTGTTGCTCCTGTATTACGACTTCAACCAGAACGGAGGCGATGTCTTGGACCGCACCTCCAATGCCCATAATGTCCAGCGCATAGGCTTTGGTCCCGATGGTGATGCATGGAACTCAGCTTTGGGAGTCTTCACCCTCGATACAGAGGCGCTGATGCATGGCGATATCTCAGCCCAGTACCTTACTAATTATAAGAATCCTTATATTACCGGCTCGGGTACGGTCAACAGCAACAATAGCAGCCGCTTCCTGCGTTTAGCCATGAGGACCACCCGTTCCCGTTGGCAGGATGCCAATGCCATCGTCAGGAATGGTATCACCACGGGGGCACATATCGATACCAGTCACCATGGCGATATCCAGTTCGAGACCCAGTGGAGCGGCTTTGCCACCCCATTGTTGGATTACCGCTTGTGGCAGGCAGTCACCCTTCCTGCCGGTCGTTATCGCTTCAGTATCATACCGGGTGATGTTGACGATATGCAGAACAGCCGTCTGGTAGTCTGCGAGGGTAGCAAGATGGTCAGCGATGCCGAGTGCGAAGAGAAGGCTCTTGCCTGGTGCAAGCTCATGGAGGGCTCCGTCAGCTTTACCCTGACCGAAGAGACCGAGGTGTCCTTAGGTATCATTGTCAACCTCACGGGGCAGTCCAGCTTTGGCATCAACGCCTTCAAGCTCGAAGGCTCCACCATCGAGCCCCTTTCCCCCTCCGATCCCACCGGCATAGCTCAATCATTATATTCCCTCCCTACAAGGGAGGGCCAGGGTGAGTCCCTCAATTCTCAATCAGTCTACGACCTGACCGGCCGCAAGGTTAATTCTCAATTTTCAATTTTCAATTCTCAACTTAAAAAGGGTGTGCACATTATTAACGGCAAGAAAGTGCTATATTAATTTTCAACTCTTTATCCTCCTATGCCGCTACGCGCCAAGAGATCTCTCAGATCTTACAGATCGATTTTTAAGGTCACGTAGATATTTTTGAAAGTTGTAGAATAATAGATGGGGTTATATCCGTTAAAAGAGGAGCTAAAAACGAACTTTTACTCCTCTTTTAACGGATATAACCTCATGTCTCGTATTTCATACGATTCATGACGTATTCCGTACTATCCATCTATTATTCCCATTATTGAAAGCCCTACGGTTGTCGAGAGTTTAAATATTTTACTTCTTACATCTTACATCAGACATTATACTTCATCCATTATCCTTGCGACTCACCCCACGGAAAAGACAATTCCAATTTTTTCTTGATAATAGGCGTATATGGCACAATATTATCTGATTCTGTTCGTTTTATTTATGTATTAGAATCACTACTGTCCCGTTAAAGTGGACTAATCGTTCTTTGAAATCGCTGAAATTAAGTCATTTACGAGTAGTTTTAAGGGTGCACGGATTTGAATTTGTACCTTTGCAGCCAAATTGAATGGCTGCA